>Ga0126342_10001686_pt1 | contig 32094 bp, 26 predicted proteins | sample Cyp1metagenome_FD_92528 | JGI IMG/M metagenome (GOLD analysis project Ga0126342, IMG submission 92528) | Coral microbial communities from Lord Howe Island, Old Settlement Bay, Australia - Cyphastrea 1 metagenome | ecosystem: Host-associated > Invertebrates > Cnidaria > Coral ...
ATATACATATATACATTATATACATATACACATTATATATATATACACATTATATATATACACATTATATACATATACACATTATGTACATATACACATTATATATATATACACATTATATATATATATATATATATGCATTATATATATAAACATTATATTTATATATATATATATACACATTATATATATATATATACATTATATATATATATACACATTATATATATATACATTATATATATACACATTATATATACACATTATATATATACATATACACATTATATATATATATGTATTATAACCCCATTCTAATCCCTTTAATTATGATTCCATGATATCCTTATAATCATACAATGATACATACCAATTCTCTGCCCATTCAAGCCCCATGTTCCATGGCAGGCTGCCTGGGCCGCGAAAACTACTGCCGCATCTTGGCTGCTGCTGGAGGGGAAGCCAGTCGCTGAGGGCGAAAGTACCACAATGAGTGGAAATCATAGAACTAAGAATGGATTTAAACAAACAAAATAGTGAAAATAGTGATTTATCCAAGGAATGGGATTTCACGAAGAGCATGTGTGATTTAACCAAGAAAGCATTTGATTTGACCAAAAATGTGAGTTGACCAACGAAAAATGTGATTTAACTAGCAAGAAATTGTGATTTAACCAAAAAAAATGGGATTGAACTGATTGAACCAAGGAAAGTTTGGTTTAACCAACATGGAGATTTAACCAATGCAAAATGGGGATCTTGCACCTGGAACCTGGCCATGTTTACAATGGGGATACCCCCAAATGGATGGTTTATAATGGAAAATCAAATCTCTAAACGGATGATTTAAGGGTACCCCGATTCTAGGAAACCTCCATATGATTAGCTATGTTACGTAAATTCCAGGACCAGGATAGCTATGTATATATATATATATATATATGGGATGATTGTCGGACTGCAACGGAGGACGTCACTGCAGTCCTGCTATGGCAGGAGCAGTATTGATCTATTGCTACATGACCTATGAGGAGGCGATGGATGGAGATTGACCGGAAGGGCTTCGCCAACTTCCTCTGGAACGTGCAGTCATGGCATGGGGAGGTGGCATGGTGATCTCCAAGGCAGCTGGATGAAATGGCCTCGGCCTTGCAGCCTTGAATATTCTACAGTGCGGTTTACGTTCACCCACTGATCCAGTTCGCCAATTCGATGTATCTACCACAAACCCAAGAGTTAACCTACTTCAAAGCAAAAAAAAAACGCATACTATATGGGGCACACAAATTCAGTTGTTCAGAGGTCAAATCCCCATATGAATCAATTTTCAGAGGTAAATCCAGTTCTTCAATGCTTTCAGAGGTCAAATTGCCATATTAATCCCCATCTTTGGACGGGTCAATTCCTCTACTTTTCCCGTACAAAACCAGCCGTGCCTTTGCGAAGGTCACCGTCCGCGCAGCGACCCTGTGGCGGAGAGGGCCTCCGTAGAGACCTGCTGGCCTTCTACGTCACCTGGCACTAGGTACCCTGGGTTACCATTACAGTAGCTGGTCGATAGTTACTGTTAATTGTAAAATACTTGTAACAATTAATAGGTGTTGACAAAAATACTGGTAATACTTTCTGACCATAGCTGCATAATCATAGTTCAACATTTCCCAAAATATGGTATTAATCAATAGCTTTTGACCCATCCCCATAGTTGGTTTTTAGGAGCTGTCCAAAGTCATGGGGGTACTCCAATATTGGATTGTTTTTTGGATGGAAAATCACCAACAAAATTTTAGTAATTTGGGGGTACCCCCATGGATTGGAAACCTCCATAGGAGGTGAACATAACTCCAGTAACTTAGGTTGATATAGAATGGGCTAGCGCCCGGGTGCCGCCGACCCCCCTTTTTTTTTGGGGGGGGCGGTGACTGCAGCCAGTTTAATCCGGAAATGGCTCAGTTGTAGCGAAGGAGGAAACAAAAGAAAACACCATCCGGTAAATTTTCGTTCTGAGTAATAATATGTTATGGATGCAGGTAGACAGATCAACATCTAGAAAAGCACCCATTGACAGATGATTTTTAGACTATGTATGAACAACTATTACAATAAAGGTATACATTATGATCCCAAAGTATCAATAAACTGCTTGGCGCCTGGGACATTTGGCCTGCCATTGTGTGCTGGGCGGTCGGCTGCTGCAAAGATGGTCGACAGGCAGGGCCCAGAAGAAGACAGTTCACCTGGGTATTTTCCATTGCCATATTGAACTCCAATCCTATATTGAATTTATATCCCATTTTGAACGTATCTCCAGAATAGTTTGTTTGTTCCTGCAGAGTGGCGGTTGTCACGTGGTTGCTGGAAGCCAGGTGTTGCCAGGTTTCTTACGCTCTGCCAGCTTCTGAAGCCAGTGACTAAGGGTGTGCCCAGTGAAGCCATGAAGAATCTATGCATGTTTCAGTATGTTGGCATGGAATGAACTGTTGAAGTGGTCCAAGAAATGGGTTGGCCACGGTAGAAATGGGCCAAGGACGGTGCAGTCAGCAAGAAAACACGGCGTCACGCGCACAGTTGCCCGGTGTGCTCAACGGTTGTTTGGTCATCGCAGTTATGTGGGCGCATTGCGGTCACGCATGGCACGCCGTCGGGAAAACGATGCCAGAAAAAACATTAGCACGTTCCCGACAAAGAGGCAAATAAAAACAGGAAATGAAAGAGAAAGACACTCCCCGTGCTTTCCGGGAATCGCAAGCGTGAACGCCATAACAATCTGTAACAGATGGCTGTCGAGTGAGTGCCTGGTCGAAGCTGCCGCGAGGCATTTGAGGCATTCGCGGCCTGGCAAACGGCAGCCTCGAACGCCCTGAACAACAGAGAGGCAGTGTGGCCTGAGTGGCTGGTCGAAGCTGCCGTGAGGCATTCGACGCATTTACGGCCTGGCAAACGGCAGCCTCGAACGCCTTCAACAACAGAGAGACAGTGGCCTGAGTGCCTGGTCGAAGCTGCCGTGAGGCATGTGAGGCATTTGCGGGCTCGCAAACGGCAGCCTCGAACGCCCTTAACAACAGAGTGGCAATGAGTGCCTGGTCGAAGCTGCCGCGAGGCATTTGAAGCATGTACGGCCTGGCAAACGGCAGCCTCGAACGCCCTTAACAACAGAGAGGCAGTGGCCTGAGTGGCTGGTCGAAGCTGCCGCGAGGCATTTGGGGCATTTGCGGGCTGGCAAACGGCAGCCTCGAACGCCCTTAACAACAGAGAGGCAGTGGCCTGAGTGTTTGGTCAACGCTGCCGCGAGGCATGTGAGGCATTTCCGGCCTAGCAAACGGCAGCCTCGAACGCCTGACCAACAGAGAGGCAGTGGCCTGAGTGCCTGGTCGAAGCTGCCGCGAGGCATTTGGGGCATTTGCGGGCTGGCAAACGGCAGCCTCGAACGCCCTTAACAACAGAGAGGCAGTGGCCTGAGTGTTTGGTCGACGCTGCCGCGAGGCATTTGAAGCATTTACGGCCTGGCAAACGGCAGCCTCGAACGCCCTTAACAACAGAGGCAGTGGCCTGAGTGGCATTTACGGCCTGGCAAACGGCAGCATCGAACCCCCTCACCAACAGAGAGGCAGTGGCCTGAGTGCCTGGTCGAAGCTGCCGTGAGGCATGTGAGGCATTTGCGGGCTGACAAACGGCAGCCTCGAACGCCCTTAACAACACAGTGGCAATGAGTGCCTGGTCGAAGCTGCCGCGAGGCATTTGAAGCATTTACGGCCTGGCAAACGGCAGCCTCGAACGCCCTTAACAACAGAGAGGCAGTGGCCTGAGTGGCTGGTCGAAGCTGCCGCGAGGCATTTGGGGGATTTGCGGGCTCAGCCTGGAATGCCCGTAACAACAGAGAGGCAGTGGCCTGAGTGCCTGGTCGAAAGGGCCGCGAAGCATTTGAGGGTTGGCAAACGGCAGCCTCGAACATGCACCCTTAGCAACAGAGAGGCCCAGTGGCCTGAGTGCCTGGTCGAGGCTGCCGCAGGGGATTGTAGGCATTTGACGGCTGGCAAACGGCAGGCTTGAACGCCCGAACAACAGAGTGTAGGCATTTGACGGCTGGCAAACGGCAGGCTTGAACGCCCGAACAACAGAGGGCCATGGAGGCAAACAGCAGGCTTCAAGGCTCTAACAACAACAGAGAGGCAGTGGCCTGAGTGCCTGGTCGAGGCTGCCGCAGGGGATTGTCTGCATTTGACGGCTGGCAAACGGCAGGCTTGAACGCCCTAACAACAGAGGTGCATGGAGGCAAACGGCAAGCTTCAAGGCTCTAACAACAAATGTTTGTCGCCAGAGTGCAACGGCAAGGTAGTGGCAAGCCAACAAAAACAGGCTCCACACCTGCGGTGGTCCCAGGCGCCGCCGCTGCCTTGGTGAAAGCCGGGGTCGGCGGATATCAGGGGGATTAAAACCCCACTTGTAACTGGGGGGACACCACCTTGTAGCACGTAGTCAATGGGCCATGGAGGTTTGGTAAAAAAATGTTATGAAACCATTGGGTTCAAGCAACCCCAAATAACGATTGGGAAACATGAAATCAACATCCTAAGGTATAGTGATAGATTAATGTTGTTCTGAGTCGTTTGGGGGCCACTCTAGTTATATACCATGCTATACCCATTTGTATCCCATTTGTAACGGGGTATAAGCCACTTGTACTAGCGAATCAAGCAACTGCATGCGTGTCAAAGGCATAGGCGCATAGGGGCATAGGTTATGTCCAACCACCGAGTTTCCTTTCAGACGTAGACCATCGTTTGGGCGAGATCCGTTTGTAGTTTAACATAGCCATGGAAAATAACAATTTTTAATAGGTAAACCTCTATAAATGGGCCATTTCCCATGGCTATGTTAAATATATAACCAGAGGGTAAATGGGTCAACACATGTCAAAAAACTCTATATACGGGGTTGGATCCGTTGGATCCGTTGGATCGACAGCCACAGGAATTTCCAGATGACCCTGAGTTGGCAAATACATCACTTGGCAATGGATAATTACCATCTGCAACTTGCGCGGGTCCCACTTAGTAAATGGGTAGAATATATATATATATATATGGAATATCACTTTTACATGATTATAGGGGCTATATACTGTATAATATATACAGATATATACATGGAATATAAATGACTTACTAAGTGGGATGCACATCCAAGTATGTCTTTTTGTGTAGAAACATCCATGTTTAAGTGGTGAAAAAACGCCAGATTGCCAGAGGGTACTGACTTTACTGAGGACAGACACGACGATGCGTTGGCAGACCTCATAATTCACATCAATGAAGGCTGGGATATCACAGCAATATTCATGGAGATTCAACGAAACTCGAAGGTGACCCTCCCCCAAGAACAAGGGCATGCAGGGCTGTTCGGCCGACGACCACTTCTTTAAATGACGGATGTTTAAGCATCACCTTTCGGGTGTTGGTTGCCGCGCCAAAAAATATAGCTGACATATTTATTAAACACAGACTACTAATGGGTGGATTTGCCGTTGCTCTGTTTGTTGACCGCGTATGCGTAGGGATGAACATTGAAGGGCCATTGTTACACCATCCACCTTTGAGGCTTCTTGGGGCTGGAGATGCCATCACTGAATCATGCTAAATACCTTCAATATGGAGCCGCAATTCATGAATCCATCCAATACTACAGCTGGGTTTTGTTTGACGATTTATAGGGGAGTTATAGCATCCAATACATTACAGTAATCATTACAGGATTATCATCATAACCAGCTTGATGTGACCAAGTTGAGCAAAATCCGTTGCATGTTCCAACCGATGATCCTGAATATAGTTCATGTGCCAAGAGTTTCAGAGTTGAAGGCAGTTCTTCACCAACTCACATGTTTGATTGTAGTGAATTACCTAATTACAAATGGTGCTATTATCATTAACTGGTGATACATCCCCTTGCATCGTGCATTCACTCAATGTCAACATGAGACCATCTTTTCCTGGTTCATTTTCCTAGTCTGGCAGCCTCATTGATCGTACAATCGTCATACAATCATACTCTCAAAGTTTCTGATTCAAAGTCATCATTGTTTGTTGCTTGAACTTACGTATTAAACCCGCATGTTCTTGCGTTGACAGATCTCAAGGTTCTCATAAATGTCATCATTATTTGCAGCTCAACCCTCATTATCCTTATTTTCTACCATAAAATTCTGAAATGTTCTACCCCAAAATCATGATGCTTGTCTTCAACTAGCCCACAGCATCCCGCGTTTCCATATCGGAACCTCCCCGCTGGTTGCGCTCGCTTTCCGAGGCGCTGTAGTGGCAAACATGGCGCTGGTGGAAGCGCGGCTACCCGCGCTGCTGTCCTCCGCTGAGGCTCCGGTGAGTTTTCCGTACGAAATCGGATGAAAAGCAACACGACAAGAGGGATATGAATAGGATTAATTTCATGGAAAATCCTATTGTGAATGGGATGTTTTTGTGAGACTTTAATGAAAAATTGCTAAACTAATCCATGAAAACAAATGGTGACAGAATCGGGATAAAATATGATATAATGGGATATTAATAGAATCTAAATTCGGAATATACATTAAGAATAAAACGATATGCTGATGGGGATCATGAAATATTCATGGAATAAATGTGAATTAATACCATTAGGTACTCAAACGTGGCTAGCTAGGAAATCCCCGAACTAATTGGAGGTTTGCAGCTGGGATAAAACGAACATGTTCTGCATCTATTTTGGGGTTACTAAAGTCTGAAAATGATGGGAAAAGCTGCAAAACGCAGTGGTGGATCCTGAATTTCACCATTTTGTTTGTGTGTGTGTGTTCGTTCTGTGTGTGTGTGTGCGTGCGGGTGTGGGGGTGTGGGGGTGCGGGGGTGTGGGGGGTATGGGGTATTTCCAATTTTCAGACAAGCCCAAATGGGAGTTCAGTTCAACAAAAAACTTAAAGCTCAACCTTGACTGACCAACCAAAGATAATAATGCTTTGATATGTATAAAGGATGTCCATGACAAACATTTGGGTCGAACTATCCACCCAAAGATGCATCTTTGGTGATTCATCCAACAACATGGTTTTGACTGCCAGATAAGGCCATCATATATAGTTAGCCATGATCCTATTTGCTAATCAGCCATATGTTCAGCATAAAATGAACCATTATAGTTAGCCAAAATTAGCCACTACGATATTTTTCTTCGCCACTATAACTTAACTATTACTAATACCTACTCAAGTATGACAACAGTGATTATCACAACTATAACAGTAACTATATATATATATACATACATATATATATATATAAATACATACATATATATAATATAATATATATATATATAATATCAAACAAAAACGATAGAACAGCATTTTTTGCCACTAAAAGTAGTGACAGTTTTACCAGTTCCAGGCCTTGGGAGAAGCAGATCCTGCTCTCTTGGTGGACGATCGGGGCAGGCGGCGGGCCTTCCGCCTGTTTTTGTTTAGGGCTAACAATGGTTGATAAATTGGTAAATGACATGGTTAATTAATGGTTGATTTATTGATTAAATGATTTGGATTATATTGATAAATTGTGTTTGATTGATGGTAATGATTAATAATAATTCATAATGGTTAATCATTGTGTACAATCAACCATGTATATTACCATAGTAATTGATGATAATGATGAATGGTCAATATTTTTATTGATAAATGATGTATAATGATGAATGGCTAATGGTTAATGATTAGTCATGATTGACAATGATTAATAATGATTAATGCTGATTAACAATGCAAAATAATAGTTCTTTAACTGCAGTGTTTAGTCTACTTTAACATATGTTGGCCAATAATGAATGATATATCATTAAACAATAGGGATTCAATGAGATATTGATGGGAATACAATGTTCAAAACCCATTCAAAACCATTGTTAATCGATGATTACCCTCCGGTAATCAAACGTGGCTGGCTGGAAAATCCACCATTTTGTTCCATCATTGTCCCAGCAACCTCCATGTATAGGCGATTTTCCAACGCCATGCTTGATTAGCGGAGGGTATGGTGGATTACACTAACCAATATATCAAATCATTAAAAACTGAGAGTTCACTTTGTTTTTTGTTTGTTGCTTTGTACTACAATCAACGTGGTATATATATATATATATAAATATATTCATGTTTTCCGGATGTTCAATTCTTTATGCCCATCCTGCTTCAACAGACGGCTTCAACAGACGGAATCCATCAGTTTTCCTCAGACATGGGCCATTTCCAATACTTAGTTCTTGTCAGGATCAACTCAGAACTTAGTAACCGGGGTATCAATATCCGATACCCCAATACACCTCATTTTTTTGGGGGGTGATACCCCACTAGTCATGCGTTGCATGACTTCAGACAACATCAAAGGTTGAATGTTCAGAGTTTGCGGTATATATTTCCAAGAAACCAGCGTTTGTGATGGGAAAAAAAACATGGTTTCCCTTTTCCCTCAAGCAATCCATTGATATTTGATTCATCTGCAAATTCTGAGTCAAATTTACCTCCCGATTTACCATTTGTTTCCCCATCTGTAACGGATCCCAAATCTAATCCCCAACCCCATCCCCATCCCCAACCAATTTGCATTCCATTATAACTATAGTTTTAGATGTATCTTCCATAAATCCAACATAATCCATCTAAAAAATGGCTACGTAGGGGGTCATCCACTGATCCAAATATCACATTATCCATTTTCCTATGCAGGTATACATAGGATACCACATTTGATAATTACCCAATATCCACTATATTGCTGATGAAATCCAATCCTATCTTCACATGTTGGTTATATCCCCATTGTAATATATACCCTTGTTTATAATAATACCATCACATGATAGTATATTATCATATGTTTTTCACCGCTACAATCATCATGTATCCCTAATATAGTCATTTGATCATCATGGTGATTCCTATCCTATTCTATCCTTTAAGCCCCAGGCATCCCATTTTAACCAGCGCAATATTTTCCTAATCAAATCACCTGAATCATATCTTAAAAGCACAACGGATTTCCATGGTGAACGTTTTCTTAAAACCCTCTTAATATAACCTTATATAACCTATATCTTGGTTGATTTTTCAGCCCATTGATCCCTCCAGAACTTAATCCCAATCAAAGCAGGTTATGCATGAAAATCCTGGTGAAGTCGCCATCCACATACCACAAACCACAGTCCAATTATTCCCATAACCATTATAGACAAATTTGGTGAAGTCGCCATCCAACCAGGAGAGGCGCCGGCCCTGGTCTTCACCAGGTGCGTTTGAGCGGCGTGTCTCGCGCCACCCTGGTGCAGCTGCTCCGCTGGGCCTATGGCGAGGCGGTGCCCGCCGTGGGTGCCGTGGCGGAACGTGGAACCGGGCCGGGATCGGGGAGTTCATCAGGAAAAACAAGGCGCAAATATGGAGAGATAGGGAAGAGGGGCTACATGGATTTGACATTTCACCAATTTCGATGTTCCGAGCTATAAACCTTATTCATTCTTATTCTAGATCACCAACCTGCCAGGGTGGACCCCTAGGTGGCGAGGAAGCCGATGCCATCAGCCTTTCGGTGGCCTTCGACCTGCTGGAGGCGACAGTTGGTCATTGGGATTCCTATGAAACACTGTAAATAATGGGATTTCTTCCACCCCCAGTAGGTTGATGTAGGTTGACGTAGGTTATGATGTTATGATATGTTATGACTATCTATACGTTTTTTGATAACGAGTTTCCTATGCCAACCACTTGGACATGGATATCATTGAACAGTCCCTCCAAAACTAACTAAGAAATTGGCGTAGGTTTCACCTGAATCCCCATGATGAAAGATACCTGGCAGAATAATTGTCTCAACTTAGCTAACAAACTGATAAAACCATCTTGCAAAGTCGCCTCTTTCCGATGAGAAATCAAAAATCCCCTCTGGTTAACGCGTCTGGACGGAGGCGTGTAGCAAGTTTGAAGTGGAACGTTTGGAAGCTCTTCTGAGAGAGCCTGGGCGCAACATGGGAAGAAAGAAAGGGTGTTCCATAAATGGGGGGGTACCTTTAAAATGGATGGTTTGAACATGTTGTTAATGGAACATCCTATTTAAAAAAAAAAACATGATTTTGGAGTACCTCCATTTTAGGAAACCTCCATATTTTAGATGAATCAGCCGTTTGATGGGGAGAGGGTAAACGAACATAGATGTGGAAAATTTCCCATCTATGGATGAATTACCTGTTAATGAAATGTGTTTTTCCACATCGGTGTTACTTTGCCCCAGGGTACATCATGGGGATATCATGCAGATATGATTTGATGGGGATGTATAGTCACGATAAATAAGTCCAATAGGGGACCCCAACACAAGTAAATTCAATACTTACCCAAGGATGTCCAGGGAGGTATTCAATGTCTGTGCATCTGTGGGTTGAACATTTAAACACCAGTGAATGATACGGTATTGCAATATTGCACGTTTCTTGAAGAAGGGATAAAGATTGACCAACCTTTTGTCACCACACACCCATTTTTCCATTTTTTTGAGCTTGGAGGGGTACCAGAGCAGTTAGCGCCGCGCGTTCACACTTGTGAGTCTTCTTCGGTCCTGCATATCAACCAAAGTACGCTGGCATAGAAGACCTGTGTATTGCTGCATTGACTCCTTGATATATCTTAATATCTTGAATTGCGAAATAATTTGGACGCAACAAACACGTTTTGACTCCTTTCACGAATCGTTGACTTCTTTCTACAAAAGATTGAATCTTGACCCGCTTATCCTCCGCTAAACCAACATAGCAATGGAAAAACATTTGTTGTATATTTGATATATGTTTTAAAATGTTTTAAATATAATAAATCTATATCCATCATGACTTCAGCGAATGTCGGCATTTCCCTCCGAGGTGGCATGAAACAAAAGGGAAGATTCTGAACAAAAGGAATGAACGGGGGTGCCCTATTTTTAATCAAAAATATATGTGCCATGGCCAACATGTTTTTTTTCCCCGGAAAAGGTGTATGGCCATTGCCCCCGCTGGGCTTCACCCATAGAAAACCCATCAATCCGCGGTGACTTTCTATGATGCCACCTTTTGACCGTGGCGGATCGTTGAAATAAACAGCTTTTTCCCATATTTGATGTGATATAACCCGTTCAGTTATTCCATGAGTATTTCACCGTCACTTGTTTTAAATGGCATCTTTTGAATCCCCAACCATTGGTTCCCCTGGTTTTAATCCCCAACCATACTGGTCTTTTATGGGGGAGAACATGGGAGAACCATTGGGGCTGCTGGCTGCTCCCCCGAAATCGCGGATCAGAGGAGACCCTCTTGGAATCGCTGGATCTTCCGAAGTTCGCGTCGGTGCTCAGGGAGAGTCACGTGCGGCAGATTCCGGGCCTCAAGTGGCTGTGTTGAAGATGGGGCCTGGATGTGCATTGAGCAAGAAATTGCCCATGGCTGGAAATGATTTATACAACCTATTTTATTCTATTTTATGGTGATTTGGGGGATGGTTTATTATTGTTTTACCCACATTATAAACACATAAGTATGATTTAGTACAAGTGAGTATGGCACATTGATCATTTGGGATCATTTGGGTGATAAGTTTGGATCTGATTGGGGCTTTGTTTTTTTTCTCGTGCTTCATCACAAAGACAAGGCTGGTTTTGAGAAGGTGTCTAGAGTCTAAACAGGGAACCAGACATGGGGGGGAAGCAAATGTTGGCAAAAGGGCAACATTAACAAAGATAAGCCTCATATAGCATCATATAGCCTCATGATATTTTTTTCTAAAAGAAGCCTATATACGTATCATTATATAGTATCGCTTTGACGGCCCATCTATACATGAGAATGCACTTGTTTCATGGAGTTTTGTGGCCAGTGCACGCAGATTGGCATGGCGAATGCGTTATGAAAGCGACTGCACGTGACCTGAAGAGCGCTTACAAACAAATACCTCTGAATGAAACGGATGTCAATAAGGCGGTGGTATCAATTTTTGACCCAACAAGTTCTTCGCAGAAGTTTTTCATTCTGAAAATCGGTGCATCGGCATCGGTGCTTCACTTTAATCGAGTGAACAATTTGCCATGGGCTATCGCCGATCTTGAAAGATCTACACTTGGAGCGGCAAAAGCAATGTTTCTTTTAATGACGTCTTGTTGAGAGGCAAAGCCATGGCTGATGTTTACCCCCAATGAAATCTGATCTAGAATCTCAAAAACATTAATCTTAAAGTGCTGGAAAAGTTTAAGATGATTCCCGTTTTGAATTTCTATAGGTCATTTTGAGGTTTCACAGTAGAAATTATGGGGTGGTGGCCAACCACAAGCCGAGAACATTTAGCGACCATGTTGTTGTTTTTTTTTAAAGCTGTAACGAACAATCTTTAAATGGAACCACTTTTGTGACAAACATTTTTTTAAAAAACTTTATATTTAAATCACAGCCTATTTTGACCAGAAAACACATTGTGTAAGTTTGTACACGTATATTAAATACTTGTGTACATGTGCTTGTTTTCTTGTATATATATATATATGCATGCTTGTGAATATGTGTGTATACATATCTACACCCACTTCTTGAACCTAGGCAAGGCTGCATGCGCTTTGCCTTGCACAACTTCGCTCCTCGGCACGGCTTCAGTTCTGTTAGGATCTCCATGTTATGCCCAACAAATGGAGGTTTTGTCAATTTTATAGGAACATATATTTTCTATTGTTTAGTGGAAGTACCAAATAGCCCAAGCTATATATGTATATAGAAAATATCGGCGAATTTTAAATATTTGTTCATATGCATAAATCAATTTGATGATGTGTCCCTTTGGCAAACAGGCCCAGCAACAGAAAGGCGAACATGCTCCGTCGCACTGGCAGATTGCTAGAAGTCTTGACCAGTGATGTTCTTTGACCAATGTCTGTAGCCACATGACAATAATCTGCACCAATTAAAGAAAACATGATATGTAGATATTGCAGATTATTAGATACTTTACTGTATGCATAATCCCCTTCTCCTTAGTCTTTCATATTCGCATTGGGGATTGTTCTCATTCCGATTGGATCAGGACCAGTTGGTGGATCATCCAGAGCTCTTCATGAAAGAACTCAGTGAGCTGCCGGAGACCAGGGGGGCAAGACTGCAAGGCGGTTAAAAAGACAACCCGTCATATATATATATATATTTATAAGGAAGTACTAGAACATGGAATATAGAACTAGTACCTCCCTATATGTATATGTATATATATATATACCCATCACATCTACATCCCCAAGACTTTGGTTACCCATTTATATCCCACTAAAAATGACCAAAATCATATTCTGATACTCCAATATTTCAGCATTTAGTTATAGATGGTAAAACGCATTCTCAACATATTACTCTTTTTATACCCATTATATCACCATTTACAGAGGGTAAAAGCCATGAAATTCCATGAAACCCCCATGATTCTCCCTATGTTCACCATTTATAGCCGGTAAAACCCATCATCACTTTCTATTCAAATAAGATCATCTATAGAGGGTAATACCTAATTTCATGATAATACTGCATAATTTTCATCATGTATGGATTAGTGTTACTAGATATGTATACCCTATATTATATATATATATATCACATATATGTCGAAGTGTGTATTTTATATGTTTTTTAATACATCTTATCATTATATTATATATATACATACTTGCTCTATGACCTATCTATATCAGTAAACCCTCTAAATTGTATATGTATCTATTTGTTACTATATGTCGCTACCCTCTATTATATATATATATATATCACATTGTATGCAGGATTAGTGTTATGATACACCACCTCTCCGGTAATATTCTTTCTTATCTTTTGCTTATTATGTTTTTCCTCTTTTATTCTCTATATTGATGGCAGGTATTTTGATACTACTATATTACATTGTCCATATGTTTATACATATATACATTACTATATCCATATTATAGTTCCTCTATTACATTATGTATCTATTTATACCAACTGCATCTATTACAGTAATGATTATACACTAAAATAGTTTATTTCATTTCCTATGTCTATTACATTATCAGTATTACACTATCAGTATTTATCTATCTACTACTATACTACTATTGTATCTTATCTACATTAGCTATTATTGTTATTTATCAGGTGTATCTACTACTATGTCTATCTATTTGTGACTCGTGCTATGGAGAGTAAGATTCCCCTGGTCCAAGCACCAGGAGGTGGTCTCGGACCTCTTCCGCCTGGGCCGCGTCTGGAAGGACGCCGAGGAGCCCGGCGGTCTGGCCGCGGCGCGGCCGGCGCCGGCGGTGCCCTGGGCGAACTGTGGGCGTTGACTGCGGCTGGGGGTAAGGGGAGGATGTGAGTTGCTGGAAAAAGTGTGGAAAACGTGGTGGATTTTGTTTTTTTTGTAATATGTGTATAATATATATATATATATATATATATACACATGATTTGTATATATATATATATATATATGTATGTTTGATGGTTTTTGATGGATTGTTGGTGATTTTTTGCTGATTTTGTGGGTTTTTGGTGATTATGATGATGATTGATGGAAAAAAAGGAACTGGTGAGGTATGGGAAAATGTCAAGAACAAGTGGCGAATTTGGTGGATTTGGGTACATGGATCACATTTGCCAACTTTCAACCTTCTGGTCTATTGAGATATTTCTATTTTGGGTGCTCAACTGTTCGTTCGGTCCCAGGCATGTATACCTGAGAGATGTTTTGGTGTTCGCCGGTACAGGGATTTGACCCAAAACAACTTACATATAATATATATATATATATTCCTGTAGACTTCCTGTTACCCAAATCAAGTTTATTTTGATTACCCGTTCATCCCTTTAAGTTGCTGGTGATAAAACTACTTTTGTCTGAGGGTAAAAAACATCGTACCTGGACCCTCCCGATACCCCCCAAGAACGAGGTTAAAATTTTAGTTCAGGTTCATTATGTGATAAAACACCCTTTTGTGGGTGGAGGGTCCAGGTACCATTTTTCCCCTTTAGGGTGTCTGAATGGATTGGTTTAAGAGACAATCTACAGGAAACCATAGATTTTCCCATTAAATATGTTGTTTCCTGCAATTTTTCCCTAAAACCAATCCATTGAGTGTCCCTCACATCCATAACGCACTGAGGTGCCAAGTACTCTGGTCAACGACCTGAGTCGCTTGTTCGATGTGGCGCAACTTGGCTCCGACCAACAGATGGCCGGAGGGTCAGTGGAAGAAAAGTGTTCTTTGCATCTCTTGTTTCACCAAGTATAAGTTGGATTCTGATCATCATGAACTCTAGGTATACACATACAAATTATATGTATATATAATATTATATAATTATATATCTAGTTATATACGTATATTTATGCATATTGCATACATGTATACAATTATGTAGCACAAAAAAAAACCATGGCTGTCCCAGACGCCATCCGCCGACCTGTCCCGCTCTCGGCTGAGGCGCCAGGAAGAGCGCGAAGACGATGCGCACGGCACCACTCGATCACCCTGCGACCTGGCACCCGACTGCCGTGTGGTGGTGGGCGAGGACTGCGAGGGAATGGGAAGTTTGGATCCTCAAAATGGCAGATGAAGAACATCAATTTCTTGCAGCCAGAAAGGCAAAAAGTTTGGATTTGTTGCTTGAAATTCAGGCAAGTTCATTGTTTTTCCCCTTGCGGATGTAGTTTTATGGCTTGGCATTCAAGTTTCTAGATAATTTCTGGCCAATGTTACAAAATGCTCCAGAGGTAGCAACATTGCCATTGGTCGTGTTGTCCTAAAATGGGTATAGCTAGACTTTTGAAATGACGAGATGAAGATATACTGCAGAGCGCCACGCCTGACCACCCGCTTTGAGTTATTCTTTTTCCTTCAACCCTGATATTTCATGGCGGTTTGCTTTGACAATGGGGTAAGAACCAACGTGTTTCTCATCCACACATCTAGAAATCCCCAAAAGAGACCCAATGCCCACCCACGTCCAAAGATTTTCCAAATGATATGAGCCAGGAAAGATACACCCCTATCCCATGCCATTGTACTGGTTGGTTACAAGGTGGTGCCCCATAGTTAGCTAAGTTGGTTTATAACTCCCATAACTATGGTTTATGGCAGATATAACTATAGTTAATGGGGTTTCTAAACCAACTTATAACTGGGGGGCACCATCCTGTGGGTATCCTATCATGGGTGAGAACGACCAGAATTATCACCAATAAACCAGGTAGTACAACCAACCAAAAACAATGCTATGTTTTGATGTCTCATGGTCAACGTAGATTGCCCATATTTGGGGATGGTAATCCACCGGTTAATAGGAATTATATACATAGTGTAAACAAATTCCATTATTGGAGGAATGACCATATACCCCATACACCATGCAACTTGACCATGGCACATTTGTTGATGCTTCTTACATGCTGCTGCTATATGATATTACTTTATACATACGTCCGTGCGTGCGTGCATGCATGCATGCATGCATCCATGCATGCATCCATCCATACATGCATCCATCCATCCATCCATGCGTGCATGCATACATACATACATACATACAGACATACAGACACACAGACATACAGACATACAGACATACATTCATACAGACATACAGACATACAGACATACAGACATACAGACATACAGACATACATACATACATACATACAGACATACATACATACAGACATACACACATACACACATACACATACACACATACATACATGCATGCATGCATGCATGCATACATACATACCTACATACATACATACATACATACAGACATACACACATACACACATACACATACACACATACATACATGCATGCATGCATACATACATGCATGCATGCATACATACATACATACATACATACATGCATACATACATATACACAGTTTTTCTTTGATACCAACAAATCTATATTTGTGCACACTATATAACCAACCATAAAACCACTTGTTCGACCAATTATAAACCATACACCCACCACTATAAGCCAATTCTAAAGCATTATGATATACACTCCTACAACCATATAAATCATGTCTTAACCATTACTAACCATATAAATTCACCATATGATGACCATGTAATAAGTGTAATAACCATAGCCATATCATGGCTACATTCCCAGGTTATTTTCGTTCGTTTTCCATCTCCAGGAGATGTTCCTAGCGCACAGCGTGATCTTGTCCGCGCGCTCGGATTTCTTCAAGGCCGCCTTCTCCTCCGTCCTTTGGGTCGCAGCAGTTGATTTTAAGCACCAAAAAGTGGTGATGTCATGGGATTTTGTGATGGGATTCCACCAACAAACAATGGGATAATAGAATATGGGAGAGTTGGTGATCGACGGTAAATGTATGGTATATATAAGTAGTATAGGAATGGAATGTTGATCTTGGTGGTATAAACAACAGTTTATAGGTGATTTTCCCACTAAAACCTCCATTTATAATTTACAGGTTTTTTTGGATATGTCAAATGGTGACCGTCCAAAACCACCTGTGACTTCCCACTAAAAGGATAGAAACACCTATAACTGTTCCGTCAAGATCTTGTTGATATGTCCAAGGATTAGTCCCGCCTCATTCATAGGTTTGTCTTCACCGATAGACTCGAAGCTATCGGTAGTGATAATCCACAATCAATGAAGGGGTAAAATCATGACCCATTTGGATTTTGTGTGTGATATAATGTAGTAAACCTAAGAATATTCCATTCAATTTTTTTGTATTGGGTACCCCTGTTTGGGATGATTTAAAGTGACCCCAAATGATTGGTTAATGGGATGGTTTATGACTGGGTTTACCACATTTTAGTATTCAGCAAAAAGAACACTAACATGTCTTTTTCGCAGGTCCGAGGTTGGACATGAAATTCAAGCAGGGGGTGCCCTGCTGCGAGTTTAGGACATGGTGGAGCGGAATTCGTTGATGGTCACTTTGCAACACTACCGGGGTGAAGCTTGGCTCAGCTTCATGCTACGCAGCGGACATGGGATTTGCTAAGGTTTGCTTCATTAATTCGTATGATTTTTACATATCCCAACGGAATATCCCATGAAATCCCTAATATTATGGCCTGAAATACCAGTTATACGTCAGTTAATTATGATCCCATTGATGGAATGTAGAATGCCATAGACATAACCATCAAAAAAACTAGTTTCTAGGGATTGAACTTTAATTTAACTGTGGTTTTCCCTGGGTTTTCCTAAGGTTTTCCCTGGGTTTCATCGGGCAGATGTTCACCGCCACCAGGATCGCCCCGGGCGTGACGCCATGCTGGCGATCCTTTACTTTCTGTACACAGGCGGGAGCGACCTCACTGTTCTCCCGAACCCTGGAATCATGGTTTATTGCAGGGAAATCATCCCCAAATGGCCGCAAGATTCAGGTTAGTGAAGAATTATAATTTACCCATATATATATATAGTTATTTGATCATTAATGATGATTAATGGATAATAATTGTTAATAATTAATGATTTTTCTTCATTGTTATTGTATGTTAGTATAATGACAATGGTGTTCATGATGGTTATTGAGCTCGATGATTTCCCGATTGAAGATGGTGATTTTCCATGGCTTTGTTGATTTTACCCGAGCTTCGCCTCAGAAAAGATAGAACGGGTAATTGGATATATATATAATTGGTTAACAAGACCAATTTTTACCGGGTATTCACCAAGTGTTTTAGTTGGAATTGACCAACTCTATATTTGTTGGGGTGTTGCTTAAACAACTTCGAAGCCATTTTGTGAAGAACTCTTGGGTGCTGGTTAAGTCCAACGTTTTTTGTCGGTTGTCCCTGTTACATCCCCAACGGTTTTTAACTCCAGTTATGTCACCATGAAAAATCACCATGAAGTCCCAAGCTAAACTGCGTTCATGATTCATTCCCATTCTATCACCAGTGGTTCACTGGTTGGTGGTTTCAAACATGACTTTTATTTTCCATAGCATATGGGATGTCATCCTTCCCATTGACTTTCATATTTTTCAGAGGGGTAGGTCAACCACCACCCAGTTCATGATTTATTCCGCTCCAAGACGTGGAATCCCCATTGGATTCTGTATTCCACCGGCGACCCCTTTAGTCATGGAATACACTCATCACGGGGGTGCAGTTTCTCGGTGAAACCAATGGCTGTTTTGTGTAACCCCAAGGCCAAATATACCCTCTGGGAAACTAACATAGCTATGGAAAATCACCATGTTCGATAGCTAAATCACCTGTAGATAGTAATACATAGATCATTTTCCAGAAAACTATGCCGATCCATGTATATACAGTATATATATATATCCACCAGCAGTGCAAATGACCGCGCCCAGGCAAGACCAGCAAAGTCACTGGCTCCATTGCCATGGACGTCCTTTGCCTACTGGGCGCGGAAGGCGACGTTCCTTCCCAGCGTGGATTCGGGATTCGGGGAGGTCATTGCAAAGATCAGGTTTATGGGGATACAATATGATGTAATGTTTATCTAGGAGATCATGGGATATTGATAACCATTTAACCATTATATATATAACTTAACTGTATATATAATATAATATTATATATAATAGTCAGTTTAAGAACATTTATTATCGTGTTATTGTTGAACATTTAGATTCACATACGATAATAACTAACTTCGGATTAGATGTGTTGCTGATTATTTTCATTGGCCATGGGGATGCAATACGATATAACGTTCATCTGTGGGATTTTTTTTGGGGATATAGATAACCATTTACAACTAATTCACAACCGTTTATTGTTTATTTCATGAAAAACATATATGTTCTTGAATATAATCATATTCGACCAACCATGGTTGTTGATGTTGGTTTTGTTTCACAGTCTCAACATGATATTTGAGGTATTCAACCACATATTCAACCCGGCACCAGATCCCCTAGAAACACAAAAATCCCTTATTATTACTACGTATATTACCCTCTGGTAAACTTTTTACATAACTATGGAAAGATCCACCATTTTATAGCTGGGTAAATCCACTATTTCTATGGGCCATGGCTTTAATAGCAAACTGTCAGCCATTACCAGAGGGTAAAAGTTATGAACATATTACACTGAAACGGGGTCAACTATGGTGACATCCTCAAGATACTCAACTACACTTAATTAACAATCACTTATAAAAAACAAACTTGAGGACAATAATATGATAATGTTAATTAATAAGATAATTGATTAATATGATAAATATATGATAATGTTATATTAACAATCATATGATTAAGTAATATGATAATGTATTAACCATTAGCATAGTTACACCAACTGAGTAAATTGTAATTTAGTCATAAGTGGCTTATATGTGTTACTGCATGGAATAATGTATTTGTTATTGAATACTATTGTGGCTACAGTGTTTCTAGATGTTATATATATACATATACCGTATTACTTTGAAAATTGCTATGTGGGCAATAATCAAAACAATGTTGAATATACATATATATATATATGCTAGAACAATATACACTTTGCATACATCACTATGTGTATTATCAGTCACTATGTCTTATGTGTATTTATTCCTATGTGTTACTTTCTTATGGTTAATAAAACTCATATTACTTCAGCTATAGTATTATTATATTATTATATTATATTATATTATATTATATATATATTAGCTACCATTAATGCACATATATTATTCATATATTTTATACGTGTCAATGATTTCAATGTGTTACTGTTGTAAGTATTGGAAAATACAATATTGCATATAAATATTGGATAATACAATATTCCTATATTGTATATAGTATCAACATTAGCAACAAACACAAGTATATTATATATACATTATTATATATATGTTACTATATTCACAGTTAGTACTATTTACTATACATATGTTGTATTGCAATATTACAATTATCAGCCGCGACAAACTCTGTCCCAAAAGGCGCAACACATTACAGGTATGTTATATAAATGATATAATATAGATGTAACAAAACATTACTGAACATTACAAAACATTACATACAGATAGTGGTAGAAAATGATACAAATATGACAGTACACCATATCTGTTTATAAAAACTATATCAGATGGTACACCATATTATGACAGTACACCATATCAATTTAATTCAATTTACACCATAGATGGCAGTACACCATTTCAGATGGTACAGGTGTAAATGATATAGAATGGTGTACATCATATAGAAGATTGTACATATATCATCTATGGTGTACTATATCATGAACTAGTATCTATAATGATATAGATGACAGTACACCACATCAATTTACACCATATCTATATCATCATCATATCGCCTGTCATACAATATTATGATCATTATTATATATATATACACACTATCAAAACATCTATATCTATATCTTCTACCATCTTATGACAGGCGACGGCGACGCGGTGGGCGGCTTTTTGCAGCTGCACGACGCGGCCACGCTGCGCCGCGCCTGCGAGGCGGCGGCGGAGCATGCGGCGCCTCGGGCCGTGGCCGTGGCCGTGGCCACCGTGGCCGTGGCCACGGTGGCCGTGGGGCCCGGGGTGAATCTAGTGGAAAACCATAGAAAAACCACGGGAAAACCGTAGGAAACATAGGAAAAACCATGAAAAAACATAGGAACAATGGTGATTTCACATGATTGAACTAAGAAACCATGTGGATTTCATGAGATTTAGATAGATATAGAGTTGATTACACGCAAATAGTATTCATGGGGATATAACAAGTATGAGGGATATATCATCAATTTTCTGATCAACAAGTTGAATGATACCCATGATATACCCATATTTGGGGATGGGAATAATAGATTATTTTTTTTATAGCGATTGATATGCCCATGATGTTTGAGGACTCCCGATATGTGATGGATGGCCAAAGACAATGCACCATGTTTTGACGATGGCACATATTATATGAAATTATAGTATATTATGATAACATGATATGTTCAGCATCGTAAGTATGTGGTCATATTTGTATGATAATGTATGGCGTGTATACATATATATATGTATATATATAGACATTATGATATATTATATTATAAGTGGTTTGATAGTTGATCAGAACAAGTTCAGCCCACAAGCAAACCTTGTTTTTATAGAAATATTAATTGAACATGTTGGACATCTGATTTCCACCATCCAAACCATGTTTTTTTCAAGCAGTTTTAATAGGGGTCATCCCAAGAAACGAGATCCCTATGGAGCTGACCGTGGATGCCGAAGCATCCCTATGGAGTCAAGACGATCCACATACTTCCTGAGTTACTCAAACTGTCCCAAGTCATAAAATGAGTCTATACTTAGGTCCATACTGTAGGGCCTGTAGGGATTTGTTGAAACTTTCCCATTTTTTCCCATATCACGTTCTCGCTGCTTGCTCTCCAAGGCTGGCGAGGACGAAGATGGTTTCATCCATTTGTTGCTGCAGGCCACGGGAACCTGGATGCCGGGACGGTTTTTTGGGAAGGAAATTGACAAATTTAGCCCATGGGATTCCGTATTTTTTTGAGGGGAAGGGAATCATCCAAATTGTGGGGTTCTGATTTTTGCATGAACAAAATGGGGGATGCAGTTGCTAAGGATGGATCGTTTGATGCTTTGCTTCGCTGGAAATGGTTTTTCAGTGCCTCGATCTTCAGCATCTCATGGACCTCAAGTCCCCCAAGGTGTGGGATCTCACGGGTGCCTCCATGAGGACAAACCCATCATCGGTGTTGAACTTGCCGGGCGAAGATGTCATGGCTCCTCTTTTCATATCCGAGAACCTTGCGGTGCGCAACCCGTGGCGGTCGATAAAGCACCAGGCTTTCTCAGCTGCCAAGACCGAGATTGAGGAGCTTCAAAACTTTCCAGAGAACTGGAGGTTTCCTAAAATGGTGGTACCTCTAAACTCTAAATTATCCATTTTAATAGGATGTTTCATTATAAACTATCAATTTTGGGGATCCCCTATGGAAACCCCTAACTATGACTGCTTTGAGCAGGCCAGCGCCCCCTGGTATCCTGGTTCTGGGGTCATGGCTTCAAAGACATCGAGGGAGAGAGCAAGAGGAAGGAGACAAGAAACAAATATCTAGTCTATGCTATATATAATGCTATGCAGGTAGTCTATGCACACATGTGCACATTATAAGACATTATATTATCTATGATTCTATGTTTATGTTATATTCAATGATGTTATTTTGTATTTGTATGATATCATATGATATGATACGATACAATATGATATGATAGTTTACAGTAATTCCACTTTATTACAGACATATAGATATACTTGTTATACTGGTTGGTGGTTTGGAACATGTTTCATTTTTCCATATGTTGGGAATGTCATAGTCCCAACTGACGAAGACATATTTTTCAGAGGGGTAGGTATACCACCAACCAGGGGTTATACAATGTTATACATTCTATAAATATGGAGTAATTTCACTGACTCACAACTGGTGCCATATAGATCATCTAAAAAGTTACATAAAATTTGAATATATTACAGTAATTCCACTCTATTTTAGACATATAGATATACCCTCTGGTAAACTAACATAGCGAACTGGAAAATCACTGGTTTGAATGGGAAAATCCACTATTTCTATGGCCATTTTCAATAGCAAACTGTTAGTTTACCAGAGGGTACATGTTATAGAACATAGACACTGACATGTCCCATCGCTAGGCCCATGAGCTGGGCGCCCTGCGACTGAAGACATGGGCCATTCGCATGGCGGTGCACCACTTCAAGGAGTTGGCTCTAAGGTCGGCTGGGAGGAGTTGGGCTAGTGGTTTTTTGTGGTTTTTGTTGTTCTTTTTAGGGGAAACCAAGGGGTTTCCTCTGATTTGGTGTTTTTTGGGCGGAAAACCAAGGGATTTCCGTCTGATTTCCGAGGAACATTGATGAAAATGGTGGTTTCATCCAAGAAAAAATGGGGGTTATCCGTTTATCCAAACCCATTTTGGGGGGGTGGGGGTGAACGAACAAACACGGTGGTTTAAAGGAAGCAACAGTGGTGTTCAATCAACAAAGAATGTTGGTTTGGCCAACGGCCTTGTCCTTTCTGCCTGGTAGATGGCAGATCGTCAAAAGTTGGTTGACCAAGATGACAAGTTCTGATGGCCAAATATTGAAATTCACATCACATATAGTTTTTTGGGTTGGTTAAATCCAGTTAAATCATAGTTAGAACTGACATCTCGTTTGATTTGGATCTGGGTTTGTTCAAACATGGATATAACATGATATACCCCAACTTGCTTGGCTAATCACATATGTTTGTTTTGATATATGATATATATATATATATATATATATTTATGTATAAAAGTGGCTATTGTGCGATCCCTTTATTTTTGGACAAGTTCATCCATATCGTATATGGTTGGTTGTTTTATATCCCCTATCTATAGATCCATGAATTACTGTACATCGACATTCTATCCCCATAGTTTCCCTAGTCATAGCTGGTTAAATCCTCTTGCTGGTTGGTTGTCCCCATTGTATCCCCCTAACATCCCACTTGTATCCCTTCTCATCCCCATTTGTGCGGGTTAAATTGCATTTGATCCCCATCATATGATCATGTTGGCTTGATCAAATCTGATAATGATACATTTTTTATATCCTCATTGTATATAATTTATGGGCACCATGTTCTGAATAAGTATGTGTAAGTATCATATATCTATGGTATATCACCCTTTTCCAAGTATAATGTATTGTGTATATATATATATATATCGGATCCGCTCTAAAATACTTATAAGGAATTGTTGAATCCGTTTGAAATCGAGATGGCATAAATAATTGAGCAGTGATGTGTTCTAGATCTTCTTAGAAGGCGGAGTCCTGTGTATATATATATATAATTTTATATAAATATACAGTATATACATATGCAGTGAAATGGATTTCCTGCAACTAGGCGCTAGCTTTGCGTTAGTGTGGCGCTAGATTTTTTTACATAGCCATTAAAAGTCAAATATTACTGGTATCATAGCCTTACTTTTTGTAAACCTCGTTGAACTGCATTTAAATGTAAGTTTCAGTCCACCAGGTTTTGAGGTGCATTAGCAGTTTTCATCAGTCACCATTTCATGTATCACCATTATTTCCCATTTGAAAAGGTAAAATGATTTGTGAATTGTCTATTTAATGGTAAACAAACAATGGTATATAATGTATCACCATTACTGTAGTATAACATATTATATATATAAATAATTATAAATATATATATATAAATAACCTTCGATCTTTTCAATTCAACGACCTAAGTGTTTGAGATCCCCTGCACTGAACTCCAGGGGCGCGTTAGAAGTGCTGCCGAGTACTCTGCTGACGGAAGTCCTACGAGAAGTGGCCGTGGGCTACGACAGGTGACGCGGGTGGCCATGCGGGGCTGCAGTTGGGGTAACCAAAAAGGATGGTTCATGATGGGGTAATACTAGTGATTCTTCATGGATTGTTGGATCATCCATGAATAAGGGGTTCATACTGGTTGTGAATGGTGAATTCAACCCCAAAAGTTGGGAGATGGATTTTTTCAAACCTCCCATTTTTGTTATTTTTGAGGCCCCCTGTAACCAGCCAGGGATCCTCTCGGAAACGTGGACCAAGTGTGAAAACAATATATGTTTTTTTTGTTAACCGTGGTTGATTGATATCTTTATTGATATCTTTTCTACTATTCCAATGTCAATGAAGCTGTGTTTGTCAGCACCGAGCCATGAATCAGAGAATCCAAATACCTCCTAGACTGGAACCCCAACATTGGGCGGTAAAGAAGGCATGGTTTCCTGCTGCTTCCTGCTCCATAAAACCAACCCGTTGAAGACCGAAGTATTGTTGGTTTCTCCATTATGATATATTGGTAATTATCAATAATCACGTCATAACCATTTCATTACCATATATATATATATAATCACCCCCATTGTGAAACCAATTATAATATCAATAATCAAGATGCAGTCAGAACCATCTAGTTACCATAAAACCACCGCAGAATCGCCATCCCTGGGATCCGCGAGGCTACTGCCCTCAGCCGCCAAGGGCATGCGCTGGGAACTCTCCTTGCTGCCCAAGGCGGAAAAATGCCTGGAGAATACCTACGAGGCCGTTTAAGTGAAACGCCATTTTTTTTGCAGGATCATCTTCCACGGTCCGAAGTAACTGGTTGGGAACCATAGGTATATACCATATAAACCATAGTTAAACCATATATATATCATATGTTTAGGTATTTATTTTATTTATTTATATGGGATAACCCACTGAATGGGGACTTACGATCACCAGCATTACCAGTAGCGCTGGGATGATCCTCCACATGCGGTTTTTTTTTCGACATACCAGGCATAGCAGGGGAGCTGGGAACCGACCAGACATCCAATCCATGGATATACATTGGATTATACTGGGTAAATTATAACGACCTCACTGCGACCTCACTGGGAATAATGGTTAGTCAGGGGAATCATCCCCAAATGGCCCTAATTCAGGTTAGTGAAATAATATAATTTACCCAGATTGGATTATACCACCCACTTGTTGAAACCTGGGTTAATATCAATGACTTGTGGATTAGCCCTGGGTTAAGTGGGGAACACAATGGACACACGGGGGGTAAATGAGTCCTTTGAAGAAAAAGAAGAAGAAGAAAAACATATTTTGTTAGTGGCGGCCGCCCCACGGGATGTGACACTTGATCCCACATTCAAATCAGACGTAGAAATCAAACTGAAAGCAAAAACTTGTAGCCATCTAGGGCAACTCGTTGTGCCAACTAGGGCCACCCTCTTTGCTCAAAAACATGCAGTCATGCACTCATTCTCATGCAGCTTCGAAATGAAAGCGAGGATCCAACGTCCACAGAGTCCTCCACCGAAATGGTGCATCCCACGGCAAGGTAGTGATTTCTGCCCTAGCTTCAAGAGCCGTCTGTCAGGTGCTCTTCAACAGAGTTTCCAGCACCATAACAGCCACACCAAAGTGGCACACCACAGTATCCTCAAGACCACGTGGTCTCAGGAAAGCCACCTAAGCAGCAAACCTGTTCTTGGTTCAATTCCCGCGCGGGGTAAATGAGTCCTTTGACTTTTATGTTGGGTTTTATTGATCTTTATTGGGGTGTCTTGAGGATCCTATAGGTATTTTTTCCCAAGCATTTTGGTTGTCCTACCAGGTGCCTCCAGGCCCCTATGCTTGGATTCTAGTCCCCTATACATACCATAAAAACCCATAACATCCAACAGGCAAACCTACTGAAGTAAACCAACTTAGCTAAGGATTGGGGGCATCTTGTGTGATTGGTGGGTCCATCGGTGTTTCCATCATGCGTTTGGAGGCCTTGACGTCCCCTGACCTCTCCTGCGGAGCAGGTGCGCCGAGTCTCCAATCAATGGTAATTTCAGGATCAGGTACCTACCATATATAAGGCCTATTTTTTAGGCCTATGTAAGTGAATATCACCACAAAATATGGCCAAACATATGGTACAGTACCTCCATTTTAGGATCCTGAATTTACCATTGACCCAAGAAATCAAACTATTCATACCATTTCATACCCATACTAATATGATCTAATATGTTTGTGTTGTTTTCTCTGAGTATATCTGAGTATAGGTATAGCTGGTCGGTCAAACTCAATCCTCTGGGTGGTTGTTCAAAAGAGTAACATATAAAAACATATATATATATATACATGATTATACATGATCATATCTATATATACACTATAATAACACCGCGCCAATGCGCGCGATGTATTCTTCTTGGTACTGAAATGGTATGGTTCGGGGCTCCAATCAGCTTCTAAGCATGCTATTGGCCTTCATTCATACCATCCGAAAAGGAGATTCATAGATCAAATATCCCCGAAGACCTATGTATATCATATATAAAATAAAATAATATGATATAATATAATACAATATAATATAGTATAGTATAATATAATATAATACAATATAATACAATATATTATACTTTTTTATTATATGATATATACATATATATAAGAATACAATCACATATCTAGAATCTACACAACCCATATTAACAAGACTAATCATATAGCATCAATGGTACTAGTTCTTTTTCCATCTGGGAACGGCCAGGTGCGTGTGGAACCGCTGGCTGCAGCGAAGCTTCTCTGGTGGCCTCCTTTGAGACGCCCGTGCGCGTGCACCGCATTCGTGTGGGCGTGGACCTGACCAAGGCGAGCGCGGGGAGCACCGGCGGGAGCCGTTAAAGTGGGGAGGAACTTAGGAATAGTTTATATAAGTGAGATTAGATTCGATTAGTATATAATAGTTTATTTTTTGTTTTTTTACAGTGTATATATAATGATATAATTGTGATATATATATATATATATTTCTTATAAAAATATATGCTTGTGTTTTAAACTCTATTTATGAACTATACAGTAGTTAGTTCACGTGAGACGTCAACTCATTCCTGGAAGCCCAGTCGAGAAATGACCGGCCAGTGGTTTCTCCACCAAGTCGATGGCATGATTTAACCGTTCTGAAGTTGGGGTCTGCCATAATTTCAAAAGATAGTAAGAATTACCCTGTGGTAAATTTACATAGACCCTGAAAATAGCCTAGTTTTAATGGAAACTAATCTTCCATCCCCTATCTGCCAGGGTCTATGTTAATTTACTGGAGGGTAATAATAGTTAGATAGTGTGTGCATTCATCCCCACTAACGAACCGTTTGGATCCATTTTCAGGATGGTGAATTGATGAAGTTGTCACGTGTCAATGGGGTCTGTATACACAATAACATGACAAACAGTAACAGTAGTAGACGATTTCAATGACACTGCAACTTACGATATGATGGTGGGTATCATTGAGAACTTGGTAGTAATGATCACAACAATAATGGGGTATACACATGTATCAATTGCAATGTGTATACACCAAAATAATGCGTCCAAACTAACAAACCATTTGAGTGGAATTTATCAACAAGCATCGGATGTTACAATCAACCATGGGTATGGTTCAACCAACAAAAATGGGCATGTAAACAACAACATATGGAAGGATTGAACCCATTGAACAACAAAAATGTGGATGAATAGACCCCTCACAATGACAATGAATCTAACAGAGTTGCATTCAGACGAGGCCCGTACTCGAACATTTCTGGAAAATGAACCATGACTCGTGTTTGCTAAGATAAACATTGATAAGCACTATATATAGATGAATTTACTATTAGATACTATTAGTGTTTTTGTTGGATTCTAAGTTGTCAGGTTTGATGAAACAAGAGTGTATCCTCTATGTTTCCATATATTTCTCTGTTTTTTGCGAAAAACCTTTGGATTGTTCACTTCGACTCAGGGCGACTTCGACGCCGCTGCTGCCAACGAGCCTGATCTTGCAGGGTCGGAGAGTGGCTGGTTTACCCGTCCCTGGTGGGGTACAAAGCCAACCATTCTATGGGAAAAATGTAGGGCAATGTAAGGAAAAACTTGCTGTTAAGCATGTTGTTTATTAACCATATGACCATATGACCATATGTGATATTAAGCTTAGATGTCCTTTGATGTGGGATATATTAGTTATTTAGCCATCAAATGAGGATAGCATGGGAATATGATGGAAGATCATGGGGAGAAGACATTAATGACCAATAACTCTCAGTAGAACTTTGGGTCACCCTTGACTTTCAAGACTTGGAAGACTTCGAAGGAGGTGCTCCTCAGTTTGTTTCTGTTGCCCGCATGAACAAGTTCAATATATCTACTACCATACAGATCCTTAAAGATCCATAAACCCTAGTGAAATATGAGTTGCAAACCAACTGCGAGAAGTCATTGTAGGCGAACATTTTTCAAAGAGCGTATGCACAATTCCATGGTTTGGGATGTGCACCACAGACGACGACTGGGAGATATATGGAAGGTAGGATATGAATGCCTCGGAGATAAGACAAACAAGCGAATTGCACCAAATACACTGGTTTGATGTGGCTTGTGTTAAACCCATTCACTGATTCAAAATCCATCAACCACCATGGATGTGTTTGAACATGGGATACAACATGATATAAGCATGATATATAACCCAAATTGAATATAGTTATATATGTTATACAATTGAATGGTCGATCTGTATGTTCCCATGAAATTCGTTAAACTAACAATTTTGGTGCGTCCTCCATATTTGGACAACCCCATGTCGTGTAAATACCTGCGAACTCTTCTGAGTTCAAAACAATGAACTGATTCTCCACGCCTCGTCTCGTTTCAATTATAGGATTGGCAGAAATAACAGGCTAACCATTCAGGGAACACGTTTCCCTTGGGGTCAAAATAATTTTTGAGCAATTTGAAATACTTTGTCGAGTTTTCATGAATGTACCAACCAACCATTCCGGAAGATGGAGCGGGAGTGACAGCTGGCGAGATTTTGTGGATCGGCGTATTGCTGGTCGGAAGCCGCACAGCTTCGCAGCTCGCCAGTGGTGACTTCAGAGCTTCGCAGTGGAGAGCTTCAGAGTGGTTAGGTTAGTCATAAGATGATGTCTGAAAAGGAACTACAAGGAAACTCATGGAAACTCGGTGGTGTGAAGATCTACACTACTTCCTTATTTGGTTGGTGGTTTGGAACATTTTCTATTTTTCCATATTGGGAATAACCATCCTAACTAGCTAATATTTTTCAGAGGGGTGGAAACCACCAACCAGTTATGATCTACAACCACTCCCGGCGTAGCTGAGTCCTGTAGCCTCTCAGGATGCCAAATTGCAGTACCTGACACCTAATGGTTGGCAGGACAGAGCTCCCCGGTGATGGCAGGTGTCATTGCTTTAGACAAAGGGGACCACATATGTTTATTATTCTTTGGAAAGCATTCCTATTTGGGGGATTCAATTTGACACATACATCATTTTTTGATCATGAGTGCTGATTCCAGCAATGACAGCCTATGTTTGTTGCTTAAAGCCTCAACCCAAATAATGTTTGTGTCATCCTGATACACCTGGAAATGGGCTGAAACATATGGACTCGGCGGCTTTGACTGTTGCTGAATCCCTAATTTCTACTGCATATATATATATATATATTATATCCACTTTTTTGTTGATTACATTTGACTACAAACTCATGTTGTTAAGTGAACATTCCCAAATGTTCCATCTTCGTAATTGTGTTTAAACCTTTTTTCATCAATTAACAACTTACATGTTGAAGAGCCCTCCTGTTGCAATGGCCAGGACGGCAACGTCTCAGTGGTGATCCGCGATCGCTTAGTGCGGGACATCGAGCTGCCGGAGGTGGGACTCCGTCTTTTTTTCTTTCCAGGGTCATTAACTGCACATTAGTGGCCCCCTACATCCAAAGACCCAGAAAGTTGAGATATTCCAGGATGTATCTAGAATTGTTGTAAGGTACCTAGAATTATATATTTGTGATATAGGTGATATTATGATATTTGAAATGTAATATGCCCAGGTCATATACATACATATATATATATATATATATATTCAGGTTAGATATATATATATATATACATGGATTTATTTATTTATTTATTCAAATGGCACAGTGGTATGCAACTGTGTATATATATATATGGGTTTTTTATAATTATGAGGTGCATATATATATATACATGTATATTATTTGTTTTTGGTATAGTGGTATATATTTATATAATATATATATACCAGTAGTACCGCACAAGGCGGTGGCGGAAGTTTCAAAAATAGGAAACCTATAGGAGAGGTTGGTTGTCTGTCTGTCTGTCTATCGATCTGTCTGTCTTTCTGTCTGTCTATCTGTCTAGCCATCTATCATCATCTATTTATCTATCTCATCTACCCAGCTGGCCCCTCTCTCTCTCTCTCTCTTTCATCTAATTACCTATCTATCTATCTATCTACCTACCTGTCTATCTCCCTCTCCCTTTCATCTCTCTATCTGTCTAGCTGTCTACCTGTCTATCTGTGTTGCAG
>Ga0126342_10001687_pt1 | contig 32080 bp, 22 predicted proteins | sample Cyp1metagenome_FD_92528 | JGI IMG/M metagenome (GOLD analysis project Ga0126342, IMG submission 92528) | Coral microbial communities from Lord Howe Island, Old Settlement Bay, Australia - Cyphastrea 1 metagenome | ecosystem: Host-associated > Invertebrates > Cnidaria > Coral ...
CCGGAGTCCCAAAAATCCGCCTGAAGCCTTTTTGAGTATGGTGTTTTAACTACGAGGCAGCTTCATTCAAGAAACATCAAAAGCATGCAGTTTGGGAAAATCCGCCTGAATAGTGGGAGAATCCACCCTAATAGTGGGTAAATCCGCCCGACTATCGTCTTTCAAAATCAAAAAAACAATGGAAATAATCCTTGAGCCTGCCCTGGTTATAATGGCAAAATCTGACTGAATGGCAAAATCCGCCCGAGGTTTAATTTTCAGCCCGAGGATCTAAAAGGATCCTTTTAGGATCTTTTAGGAAAAAGCTTTAATTTTAGCCCGAAAGGTGGTGCTAGGTATGTGTTGGGAACATTTTTTTGGTCGTAAAAACACGTCACATGATTGAACGTGTTTCTGTTGTCAAGTTCGCACATTTTTTTGATCCCAATGCCTGTGATTTTAACAGTCGAATCCCTGTGTTTTTGGTGTTGAACTCTGGTGTCTAGTCGGTTTTATGACATGTATATGTTTCATAAGGGCTGCATCCATTAATTATTGAGGAACATTATGGACTATCTCAGATGGGAAGGACAGGATCTAAGATGTTCATCAGATATATATATGTATATATATATGTATTCAGATATCATCCCCCAAACCATGTCCTGTCTTGCAGACAACCTATAACATGTATTCATAGTTTATGAATAGTTAGATCTACTTCGTTTCTCCGCGATTTCTTTGTGCTTTCTAGGCAGCATAGAGGCCAAGAGTGGCAGCGAAACGCGACTGGGCGGCCGTGGCCAGGGACCCTTGAGGCCTGGGAAGCGTGAGTTCACCCCATGGGCCGACGTTACTTGGGGGTTTCCTGGAGTGGGGGTAGCCCCAAATGGATCCAAATGGATGGTTTATCATGGAAAATCCTACTAAAATGGATGATTTGGTGGTACCCCTATTTCAGGAAACCTCCACTTAACATCACTTAACTATTATACTATATTTCATTATATTATATTATATTATATTATATTATATGTATATTATATTATATTATATGTATATTATATCTGGTTGGTGGTTTCAAACATTTTTTTATTTTCCATTTCAAATATGGGATGTCATCCTTCCAATTGACTTTCATATTTTACAAGATGGTTAAAACCCCCAACCAGTGACTGATGGTTGATAGATGATAGTTATATAAAGTTACTTAGATGTTTTAACTATATATATATCTCATGTCATCTATCAATGAATGAATCACATTATACATATTTTTTCGATGCGAAACATGGGATCTAACAACCAGCCACATGTTAGGTGTTGAGACACCATCTGTATATAAATGGTAATTGGGAGCATGGTATGATAAACCACCATCCATGTTGACTAATATTCCTCATATTTGCCATGGGAATTCCACATGATTCTTCCTAACTATATTATTGGGTTTTTTAGTCGTTGATGCTAACATGACTCCTCCACCGCGCCAGGACTGGATCCTTGGTTCACCTCCGAGGCCCCGGGGGCGGCTTGACCACAACGGAAGATCACACGGTGCCTGGGCTTGAACAGACGGGGGGAGATCAGGGGATCCTATATATTTCCTATATATATATATATGGATATATTATATATATAGGAAATATATGGGATATATATATATATATAGGATATATAGGATATATAGGATATATAGGATATATATGGATATATATGGATCTATAGGATCTATAGGAAATATAGATAAATATAGGATATATAGGATATAATACCCTCTGGTGAACTAACATAGCTATTGAACATGACCATAGAAATAGTGGATTTTCCCATTAAACATGATTATTTTCCATAGTTATGTTAGTTTACCAGAGGGTGTATATATATAGGATAACTATAGTATTACGGGATATTCAGGGAAATATAGATCTATGATATATCCATACATATATATATAATATCATGGGATGGTGTCTATCATATGGGATAGTTATATGTATATATGGAATAATTGACTAGAATATATGAAGTATATTTACGGTATGATCTACGATATTATAATGGGAGATCATGTATATATATATATAGAGTAATGGGTTACTGATGATACTGCTATACTATACTGTCTATCTGCAATGGACATAGCAAATATATAATTGGATGATGATGATGATGATGATGATGATATGGAGGTGTCCTAAGTGAAGTACCTGGAGTTATCATCCATTTTCTGATATGGGTTTGATGGATTTACCATAAAATCAACCATCCAGCTATTGGAGTACCCCCATTTCTGGAAACCCTTATATGGGATATATGTAAACAATATCAAGATATGAGAATGGGATAGCATATGGATGTAATTGAATATAATAGGATATAACGTGGGATATATACCAATTGGATAGTGTGTGTCTGAAAATGGGGTGTGCAAGCCAGTTGATGGTATGTTTAAAGGCAAGCCGGATATTTACCTTAGTTTGGGGGTAATTACCATATTTTTAACACTGAACATGGGAACATATGATTGGTGGTCATATGTCCCATTATATACTGCAACCATTATGTCTCTATATATATACATATATATATATACAGAATATTACATATCCATCACGAATCACCATATCATATGGCGGATGTTGGATAATTGCGCAAAGGGTTGGCAAGTCACGGAATTTTGCCACCCAGGTGAAAGTCTAGCCAAACATCAACACAAAATGATGGAGTCAATTGCTTTGTCCAGTGTTGAGACTTTTGAACCATCTGTCGGAATGATTCTTGTGTTTTATATATTTATCCATCCTTTTTTTTCGGATGATATGGGCTGACAATGCAGTGATTTTTTTGCTTAGTACTTTGGACCTTGAAAGCACCAGTTTACTCGGACCGTATCATCCTTAACCATTAGTTATAACAGTCAGTCCAATAAACAGCATGAACACCATCCTGAGGCAACCTTTTGTGAAGTACTATCAACCCCTACTAATTACTAAATGGAGGTATCTTAAAATGGGCGTACCCCCCAAATCATCCATTTTAGTAGGATTTCCCGTTATAAACCATCCATTTTGGGGTACCCCATTGTAGGAAACCACCAAATCATACCCCTACCATACTTCCTAAGAAACTACGGCTGGATCCATAGGGCCCATGATGGTTCATCATTAGTCCAATAAACATCATGAACAGCATCCAAAAAAGCTAACTGTAGTTAGTAGAACTACTATAGACAATGTTTACTAAAATGTGACCATATACTGGTTACAGTAGTTACTGATATGCATAGTAATCGACAATGATATGTAGTTATACTGATAGTAGTTTTAAACGTATAATAGTTATTTCTTCACAATGTGTTATAGTTCACCATCAGGTGGTCATGAGATGGGCGGGCGTGCGGAGCCCCAATGGCAGAATCTGGGTAAATTTCACGACCGAACCCTGCGACCTAAGCCTGGAATTAATGGTTAGGAATAGGGGAATTATCCCAAGATGGTCTTATTTCAGGTTAGTGAATTATATACTTGCAAATTTGCCCAGATGAATGGTGTTTAGTGATGATCAATGGAATCAGCCTCCGGAAATCAAACGTGGCAATTGGAAATCTCCTATCAACGAAGGTTTCTAGCTCGGAAAATGATCGAACTAAATGGTGGATGTTCCATCGTCACATTTGAGTACGGGAGGGTGCCAACGATATCCAAACATGTTCATTGAAACTCAAGATTGAAAACTGGTTGGTGGTTTGGGACATTTGGATTATTTTTCCATTCAGTTGGGAATCTCATCATCCCAACTGATTCATATTTTTCAGAGGGGTAGGTCAACCACCAACCAGAAAATGAATTGATTAATTCCAATCCCTTTGGGGTTGAACATGGACAAGGTATGATCGGTTGTGATCTAAGTCTGAACATCTCAAATACTACAGGAATCTCAGTCTGATATACTGATATACCGCAGAATCTATTATACAATAGTCACTAGTCAATAGTGTACATTAATATGGTGACTTATGGTGGTTTCCAAAAATGATGGTACCCCCAAATCATCCATGTTCATAGGATTTTCCATTATTATAAACCATCTAAACTTTGGGGTCACCCCATTTTAGGAAGCCCCCATATCAATGTTTGTTGACCATCGCGCGGCAGGATACCTCGGACCAGAAATTCGTCAGCGCTCTCAGCTGAGCGATTTCACCCTGGATTTCTCCATGATCCATGGTGGTAATTTTCATTGTCCAAATGTGGTTTCATGGATTTATCATGATTTAACATGTTGAAGCTCAAATGAAATTTATCATGTTCACTTGGATTTATCATGTGCGAAAAAAATACCAACTCAAATTTTAAACATGTGGTGAACAAAAAAACAACGGCAAGTGATTTTTGATCCGCCATGTCGAATGTCGGCTTTCCACTGCTTGGTGATTGGTATAGTTATGATTGGTACATCTATAGTTATGACTTTGATTGGTATAGTTCCTGATTGTTTGTTTTTCTAAAGGGTTGATGATTGGTCATGTTTTTTCGTTATGAGTCATTATCGTTGTCATCTATGTTAAACATTTGCAAACATATGCAAAAATAAGGATATGTCTTGATTTGTGTTTTTTTCCCCTTTTAAACTACCATTTTGGGGGTATACCTATGTCCAGACACACCCAACTCTCACATTGCGAACCAATATACTGTATACCATTATATAAACATGATGGTTGATCAAAATCCAGTCATTTTGTGCTTCGAAAATGCCACGGAACCTGCCGAAGTCGCAGGTAGTGGAGGCGACAGAGGATGTGGAACGCTTCGGATTCGCCACGGAGCGCCTGGGATCGCTGATGATTTCGTCAAGCCCTACACTGTGGGAATCCCAAAATAAGTACCATTTGGTTGTTTTTAATAGGTAAATCGGTAAATCATAATAAATCATCTATAAATGGCAGGGTAATTTTCCACGGCTATGTTAAATAACCAGAGTGTAGGTTGGTGCAAGACTATGACAATGGCTGATATAGCTCTATTCAGATGGGATTATGAACCAGCCACCGAGCTGGCAAGCGTGGTAGACCTTTGTAGATAGGTGAGCAGTGGCTATTCAAAACTCCGGTTTGTTGGTGATTATTAGTTCGTCATTTTGTAGGGATTTAAAACATAACAATTTCAGGATGTAAGTGAATATAACTAATGACTAATGCATTATGATTGGTTGATGATTAGTTCAGGGCTTCTGCTACCCTTTATATATATATACATATATTTATGGGATAATTACAATCTGTGAACTGGGAAATCCGTTCCTACCCAGCCAGTATAAGCTTGGCCGACGAAACGCGGTCTCTTCGGTTTCATTGCATCTATGGCTTAGCCACCTTCCCCAAATTGGTAGATAGAAACTGCAGGAGACACTGTGAAATTGATGGTATTGTATGGTAAACAAACATAGCCATTGAAAATGAGCATAGAAATAGTGGATTTTCCCATTAAACATGGTGATTTTCCATAGTTATGTGAGTTTACCAGAGGGTAACTGTTATATCACATATAGTTATATACATAATTGACATCTTTTCCTGTGGATTTTATCATAAAACAAGTCGCTGAAACTGCAGAATATCGATGTTCCGGCGTTTTTTTGGTGATGTCGCGGCATCCAGACCCCAGGCATCATACCATTGATCATATAGAACCAAGAAATCAGTAATGTTGATCACTATTTGGAGTGTACCCCCGTAATTAGTAATCTTTTTGTTTGCATGGTAACTAAGATTAGGAATGGTTCTAATGTGGTAAACCCAATGATAAACCATCCAAAATTTGGCTTTATTGGATATATCCTGGGGATGGTGTATAGCACCCAAATGGCTTGTCATGTATTGGGATGTTTTGGCATTCCACATGAATCAAACAAAATCCTGTATTTTTGATGGTTAAACGAAATAATCATGCTTAAATCCTCATATGATCGGCCGGCTACTTCTCCCTCCAACTAGCAGTTTGCCCCCTGTGGTACTAAGAATCTTCGCCCCACCAGTCATCATCCATTTTTTTCGATGGATTTTCCATAGACCATCCAGCTATTGGTTCAACAAATCCGCCATTTCCACCCAGCCGGGGTCGCTGGAAAGGGATGGCCCCGAGGAATGTCCTGTCCGGTGCGGTGGTGCGGCTACGCGCCCTGACCGATGCAACGCTCGTGCGCATTGCCGGGCGCCTGGTACTGGAGCCTATGAAAAGCTGGGGGAAAACCACGTGTTTCAGGGATGAACAACTGACTGGTTGGTGGTTTGGAACATGAATTTTATTTTTCCATATATTGGGACTAATAAGCCCAACTGACTAATATTTTGCAGAGGGGGTGAAACCACCAACCAGCTGAGTTCTGACATGTTGCTGGAGAAATATGTTCATGAAGCGAAAGTGAATAGATTGAATGGATCTTTGCTATGGACATCAGCATATTTATACCTGCATGCTGCATACATATTGTGGACGGAAGAAATCCTGCACCACCAAAAGGATGGTTGAAACCCTATAGTTAAATAATATTAAATACAATGGTATAAACCACCTATTAACAGTTGCAGGATTTCGCAACCATCCACAGTATTTTTTCATGTAAAAATCGGTTTCAGATGGGCTATGAAAAGACGGCAGCAGTCCAAGTGCCGACTCACCGACCCCCAGGCGGCTCTTGGAGACAAGGCGCGAGATTCGCATTGCGTGTTTTCGCTGCAACCACTGGAATGGGTGCTGTGCTATGGAAATTGCATTTTATGGTGATTTTACGGGATCTTAGAGGATGTGTATAGTTATTTTTTTCAGGATTTTAATAAGATATATCACTCGGGGATTTTCACGGGATTTTATACTGATATTCATGGGGGGGATTTGAATATCTTGAATGGGAATTACCCTCTGGAAATCAAACACAGCGCTGATTTATCGTTTTGATAATGGCAATTTTCTATAGCTATGTTGAACAACCTGAGTGTAGAAGCAGAATACAGCAGATGATGTTTTGTTGCAGTTTCCAATACCCCTTCCAGCTTGGTTTCTCATGGTTTCTCTCAACTTTCCGAATTTTGATCACGTCTTGACCTATGTCAATTGTGGCCACACAATCATTCAAATTCTCGAAACATGATCTTTCATGATTTTTCCCAAGTGGGCTCAGACTTGACTGCTCCTCCTTTCGCCCTGTTATTGTTCTGCCTACCAAGTAGGGATTGCAGTCATGGATGTTGGATTATTTTGATACATTTCACTGTCAATTTATCTCTGCCACATGTCCGTTGTTGGAATGATGAACCTAACTACCCATGTTTTCATCCATATGATCATATGTAGGCAATGTAGGTTAGATTAGTTATTTTTTGTTATTATTGCCCCATGGATTTTGATTTGTTCCTGGCTTCGTTGGGCACAACAACAACAACAACAACAACATTGATGGTCGGGAATACTATCTAGATATCTAGTAGGTTCATGTGAATTAACTGTGGGAAACAAGTTAGATCATAATCAATGTGCACAAATACCCTCTGCTAAACTAACATAACTATGGAAAATCACCATTTTTTATGGGTAAATCAGCAATTGATGGTCATGTTCAATAGCTTTTTGTATGGTTTACCAGAGGGTATCCATCGAAACTCCAACTGTGTCAACCCATGTCCAAAACCGGTGGGATCCATCTGGTCATAGGTAAATCACTATAAATGGGCCATGGCTTCCATGGCAAACTGTCAAATTACCAGAGAGTAATGTTAATCCCATTAGCATCCATTACTATACTTATATTCACCATAAACCCTAGTTAGTTGGTATGTTATTAAAGTATATTAACGTGTTTCACTATGTTTCAGCATGTTTCAATGTGCGATCCGAGAGTGGACAGGACGAAGAGAGTGGCAAGTTCGAGTCATGGAACTTGGTCACGGGACCTGACAGAGGTGACGGCGGGTGGTGCTTGGAGACGCTTTTCAACGACTGGGGGATTTTTTTGGTTCAACTCCGTTTTTGGAGTTGTTTTTTTTGTTTAATGTTATAAAATGTTATAAAGTTATACATATTGACAATGATTGATATATATATATATATATATATATATATAATATAATATACATTCTTATCTAGTGTGTTTATATTGGTGAATAGAGCATAATAGAGCGGATCATCATGGATCATCCCTATGTAACTAGATCAGAGGAAATAGCTATGTGACAACTTGTGAAGGTTTATCATTGGGTTTACTTCCCCACGTCTTCAAGTATCGTTTTATGTGTCTATTTTAGTACTTATAGTATCAAATAGATTCAGATAGCGCTTGAGTGGCAACTTCAAGTTATCAGATGGATGCACGGAAATCGTCTACCATCAATGGCGTTCACAAGTAGAATTTGGCAATAATTGTTCTTCGATACTTGGATGATCAAGGTTAAGTGGGACCAGTGTCCACTGATTAAGATTTATCCCCTTGCATCAAGCAGTCTGGGATAAGCATAAATAGAAGCATTTAGAGTGATTATTGTTGTGTTACTGTTGTGATAGTACCTTGAGAAACCATGATAAATCGATCTTCAAATGATCCTGCCCCAATAATATTAGATACTCCCTTAAACAGCCCCCAATTCATGAATGCAACCAATGCATTCTAGCATTTTGTCTAGCGGGGTATTCAATATTATGGAGAAGGAATCATGACGAACAAGCTCCGTAGTATCATTATACTAGCTATGTTCCAAGAGTATGATTACCAATAGTAATGCACTATATCATTATCATTATCATTCCATTTATACTATACTATCATTATCTGATTGGTGGTTTGGAACATTTGGATTATTTTTCCATTCAGTTGGGAATCTCATCATCCCAACTGACTTTCATATTTTTCAGAGGGGTAGGTATAGACCAACCAGTCATTATCACTATGATTACCGGATAATCCTTCCCATTGACTAATAATTTAATATTTTTCAAGATGGTTAAAACCACCAACCAGATTATCATTACCAAGAGTATGATTGCTATGGCTACAGTCCTGGGTCACAACAAATTGAGTCAGCCTGGTTATCATCATATCGGGCAGAAGGGATTACTGGTCGGGGGGGCTTTAAATATTTATTGTTTTTTGAAGCGTGGATGGTTGAGAGGACTCATATTTTTGGGATTATAAAGCCGCGAAGCAGATGATTTTTCGTTTTTTTTTTTAATTTCCTGCAGACTCTTCTTGTCAGGCGCGGGTGATCCAGATTGCCTCTTCTCATTGATGTTGTGGCATGAAGAAGAGCTAGGAACCTCAGAGGACTGGGTAATCAGAACCACTTATATAATCACCACCCCTTTAAGGTTGCTTTTCAGGGGGGGACCATACCAAAATGTAAGCTACATTTTTTGGGACACCCCTTGACTGTAAAATTGGTCGCTGAACGTCCCCCAGGTGTCGTTTTTGTGGGGAAGGTCTTCGAAATACCTTCAAAATGTAAGCTTACATTTTCAAGGCCCCCCTCAAAACACCTTGAAAAACGTAGCTTACATTTTGGTTACGTCCCACGCGCTTAAAACGGTTGTGATCTTTTGTATATGTATAATCACAATCACCGACTTTGGTAATTTTCAGCCTTGAACTATGCAACTTTCGGGTATACAAATCGCACATGTTGGCAATCTTTTGTGTATCAAGCCCCTCCAAGTTGTGGTCGCCTGTTAATTCAATGTGGCACATGACATACTGCTGACATAGCTGTGTCCCGCGATGATGGTTGAAGGCTTGTGGAAGTTGCTTACAAACAACTGGTTCATGGTTTAAACTTTGAAGCACGTTACTTTCCATATATTTGTCCATATTATTCCCATCCCTACAACTGTGGTGCCCCCCAGTGATGTTTGTTGCTTGAAAAAAAACATAGTTTACTGCGTTGACTTTATATCAACCATAAACCCAACAGTTGTGGAGTTCAGCCCAGCCCAGGTATCGCAACGCCCGGCGCTTTGCTTTGAACGTCCGACCCTTGAACAAGGCCGCGTTCTCATGGACCTGGATCTGGGGGTTTCCATAAATGGGGGATCCCCAATAGCTGGATGGTTCATTTCATGGACAATCCCACTAAAAATGGATGACTTAGGGGTAGCTCCATTTTCGTACCTCAATATTAATCTGCAAAAGGATTCCAAAAACGTATATCATTTGAGCTGTGATGATATGTGTGTTATACACTAAATGCAGAAGATACATATCATCCATCATTACTGTATATACATATATACATTACATGTTCACGTTCACGACATGACATGTTCGGCAATTTCCTCATTGGCGCTTCAGGGATGTTTGGAAGTGCGGAGCCGGGACACCGAAGGGTTGCAACGGTTGAAGTGAATGGGAAGCGCTTTCGGTTTTCATCGATGAATTGTTCACTGTGTTCTCTGGTAAACTAACATAGCTATTGAAAATGGCCATTTATAGTGAGTTTTCCCATTAAAAATGGTGATTTTCCATAGTCATGTTAGTTTACCAGAGGGTATTTGTGGTCGAAGGAATCATCAATAATTATTACCATTAGATCTTAATAGATGCCGGTTTGAAAACAAGCAAAGAAGGAAGACATGATCCGGTGTAAGATCATAATTTTGTTCCTAGAATTCAGGGTATTCCCACTTCAATAGCTACTTGAAATCGATAAAGCTGGACAATTAGAGGTATATAGTGAGATTGAGGTGCAAGAGTTTTAAAGTGGGTCAAGAGTTGGCAGATGTCTGTGGTGTGGACTGTCGATTTACATTTTCAGGGCTGTGCGAAGTTCAATGCTTTTCTTGAGCTCTTGTTGTTTATTCTTCATGAAATCATTTCATCACGGACGCATCTCAATGAAATAACCATCATTTCATATCAACTGCATAAAACATAAATTCACATCTGGAGGTTTCCAATCCATGGGTGTAGAAATACCTCCAAATCATCCATTTTCATATGGATTTTTGTTATAAACCATCCAGCTATTGGGGTCCCCGGGCCAGATTTCTTTGGACCATGGGAAATGGAAGAAATATATATATATATATGTAGATAATATACATATATACATACATATATATATATATATTATATATATATATATTGTATATATAATGATCCTTAAGTAGATAGAATATGTTTTTTTTGAATAACCATCACTAATAGAACATGGAAATATAACATCTTTGGCAATTCCATATTCTATTTATTTCAGGATGATTAAATATAATTTGATATGATTTACCATAAATTACCGTACATGAAATTGTTTAAAGCCTGCGCATGGATTCCCCCAACCATAAACGTCCTTCCGAATTCCAGGTCCTGTTACAGTAGCCCATCTTTGAGTCCTTTCTGTGGATTTCTCTGGAAATAGGATACCCCAAAAAAAACCATGCCATTTGCGGTAAAGTACAACCCATAACCAGAAAATTGGGGTAGAGAGTTCTGGGCTATATGAACCATTCGTTAGAAGAATGGTTTATCATCCTTTTCCCTATGAAAATAGCAACAAGTTGCGACCTGTCATTTGGACAACCATCGCCATCAGGTTTTCGGCCAAGTGGTGAGTTGTTTGGTGCCCAAGCGCCGGGAGGATCATCGATTTATCCAGACAGCATCCACGATGGAAAAATGGATAAAATAGCGGAAATACCTTAATAGAAGCCTGAGGACATTGAATGATAAATAGATTTCCTACAATTTCAATTTACCCAAAACTGATTGTGTATTATTACACAGTTTAGGCAAATTAGTTTTACACACTTATGATTATCTGGTGACCATCAAGACCTATTAACACAAGACACATTGATGCACATTCAAGCTTGCGTATGGCTCGAACATTTGACCCATATGGGTGTGGGTCTGTCCCAACACGACAAGGATTTGTGGTTTTATGTCGACTTTGATACGTAGAACTAACTACATTGGAAACACCATCAAATATCAGAAGACAAGCTGTTAAAACTACGTATTGGAATGATTATTACTCGATCAGAATGATTATACTCAACTAACCTAATGGAAAGTGCCCCGGTTATAGATTTACTTATTAACATGATGGGAATGCCGTGTTAGTTTATCAGAGGTTAAACCCTGTAGCTCTTGATTTAAAAAATGCATTTTTGTCAATGACCAGATCCATTCTTATAGATAAAGATTTGGTTACTAAATGCCAACTCTACCATATAGATTCACGGGTTTTACCATGTGTAAATCACTTATGATATTCCCATTGGAATCTCTAGACAGCCAATTATATAAATCCCATACTATCCCATATTAAACATACTAATCACAGTTATTAACATCAGAATTGCAATGCATGATCAAACATCAGAGAAAAACTTACAACACATGGTAAAGTTAGTTGACCATTATAATTATGATTCCATCACAATTATAACTTTGATACACAATTGTAGAGCGGATTCATCACAATAAACCATCAAACATCAAAAAACATACTATTTAATTACGAAATAATGGGTATACCAGCATAAATATGTCAAAACCATGTTAAATCCCATTAAACAGTGATATGATGTGCAATCATAAACATCAATATACCATATTAAACATTGATGTACCATTTCAATCTACGATATTAACTATTATATTGACATATCAATCATACCGTAATATATATATATACATAACAGACAACATATTAAATAGTTAAATCACATCAAACTATACCATAGTATTTATACCATTTATCCCACTAAATCATCAAATACCATGGTATATGACATAGTGGTATAGGCTATAATATCCATCATATACCATGATAACTAAGTATGATTCAGTGTCACTATCCCACCATAATCATCATAATCATAATCATCATCATCATCATCATCGTCATCATCATCATCAGCAGCATCAGCATCAGCATCAGCATCATCATCATCATCATCATCATCATCATCATCATATTCATCTTAATCATCTTAATCATCTTAATCATCTTAATCATCCTTGTGGTATTTATCCGATTCAATGATTAAATCCCACTATTCACAGAATTTGATGATGGGATTTGTTTAACTAGAACCCCCAACAAATTTGATTTTAAAAATCATGTAAAAACCCATGGTTTCCTATAGATTTTCCCTTAGACCAATCCATTATAGATGTATGGGATATCACAGGTATATAGGTATAGACCATGTTGTGGTATATCCCACCATGGTTAAAGCATTTTGCTATATCCCACCATTTAACATTATGATATACCATCATAATCAAAGTCCTGGAGGTCCAGTGACTTCATCGAGGGTGGCTGGCGCATTGCCGCTATCAATGGGCGTCCGGTGGGGGGCCACGAGCGCAAGGAACACCGGACGCCATGTCCTTGTTGCTGTTGTTGTTATTAGTATATATTATATAATATATAGTATATTTAATATAACATAATATGTAATATATAATATATAATGTATGATATATAATACATAATATTTAATATTATTTAATATATGATATATAACATATAATATTATTTAATATATGATATATAACATATAATATTTAATATTATATAATATATAATATATAACATCTTTTTATATATATAATATATAATATATAATATATAATATATAATATTCAATATATGATAAGAAATATTTAATATATAATATAATCGTATATAATAAAATAGTCTATAATATAATAGTATAATAGTATATATATATAGATATTACACAATATATATTACTTTATGAAACAATTATGGGATTAAAAAAACTTATTGTTGAAGCATGGTTTATTGCTTTCAATGTTGATGGGATTCGAAACCATTGAACATACCTTGGTTGTGAAATAAGGAGGTGTACTTTACTGTGGTCATTGGAGATATTCGGAACTCAACCATAGGGAAACCCGGAAAGCCATCAACTGGTTTTTTTGAACCAACCAAATCATGAACCATGATCTATAAATGATGTTTAATCATCCCCATCAACTAGTATAAACAACAACGGGATGTTTTGGTATTTTTCACGGCTCAGCTGAGCAGTTTCGAAGACCCAAGCGTGTTTTGATGGTTGAAAAAAATCATCGGGGATGGGGGTTGCAGGACACATCGATGGGTTTCCAGTCATTGATTTTGAATGATTTCAACATATCATAGGTAGCAAACATAGAATAACATATTAAACGGTTAATAAAGATTAATAACAGATTAATAAAGATTAATAACATATTAATAAATAAACATGTAAACATAGAATAAACAAATAAAGTTCATGATTGTGATACATGATGCCCGTATGCCAAAAAATGCATCATAGCAATATGACATCATTATTGTCGATTGATGACTCTGAACCCATCGATTAATTATTCCAATAAACCTCATTAGAATCCCATGAAACCACCATGTTTGTTCATGGTTAAACATGGTTAAACCATCATTTGTTCATGGTTACCCTCTGGTAAACTAACATAACTATGGAAAATCACCATTTTTCATGGGTAAATCCACTATAAATGGTCCATTTTCCATAGCTATGTTAGTTTACCAGAGGGTAAAGTCCATTAAACCACCATGGTTTCCATCATTTTCCATGGTGAAAAACCACCATGTGCTGATCCAGGCCACAGCTGAAGATGTGGAGGCTATCTTAGCCTTCGCACAGACGGACGGGCGCGGTGTTTTTTGGGCGAGTTGGCCATGCTTCAGAAATTGAAAAATGGTGGTTTAATCGTGAAAAATGCTGGTTTGATCATTTAAAAAATGTGGTTTAACCATGGAAAATGATGAAACATGGTAGTTTCATGGACTTTAAACCATTAAAAATGGTGGTTTAACTATGTCAATGTATGATGGGATTCCGAGGGTATTATTGGGATTTCATCCTTATTGATGGGTTATATAATAGTCAGTAATCATTGATAGTAATGGAAAATCATGGGAGCCTTTCTGGTTTTTATTCAACGGGAATTTTAGTGTCTGGCATCAGCCCCATGACTAGTTGGGAAATCCCTGTGGCCTACACATGGAGCTTTATAGCTAGGGAAAGCATCTAACTTTTTGTCGTGGATTTTTCCCGCAGGCCCATGATGCCATGGTTGATGACCGGAGAATATTGTCTGAATAAGAATTATCCTCTGGTAAACATACAAAAAACTATGGAAAGATCCACCATTTTCAATGGGTAAATCCACTATTTCGACTGGGCCATGTTCAATAGCTATGTTAAATTGCCAGAGGGTATGGGGATTCATGGGAAATGTAGTTTTCAACGCCCAGTTTATGGTGGGTGGTTATCATTTATTATCATTGATGAAGATCTACTGGATAGCTGTCATCAACTCTTTGGATACCCTATTTTTCAGACAACCCTTGGATCAAGATCTGAATCCCCTGGTGAATTCCACAAAGATCCCAGTTATGATAGGGATTTGTATGGGAACGAAACATTTAACAATCAAGTCACTATGTGAACTGGGATAAGATGGGCTAAGAGAACTGGGTTTGTTTGAAAAATTTGGGGAAAACATCATACTCCATTGCCATTTTGTTATTTTTATTACCGGAGGGTGATACAAATGCACGGCTGGTCGGTGGTTTCATGGTGCAACAAAAATGATCCCTGCCTGGCATGATGATCCCTGTCATGACTGTCATGTTCTTGGGATTTGAAATCACCCAGCAGATGATTTTTATACAGTAGCACATAGTAATCGAAATTGTTATCACCAGCAAAATCAGGGCGGGATAGCTGCTGCAAGGTAAACCATGGTACACCTATAAGATATGAGTGGCACAGATATTGAAATGAACGATCCAAGGTAACTTCGTAGCTGACAGTCACTTAAGGGTTGACTCACTGTTCATAAGAACCAGGTATGCCAAGCCGCACCAGGTATGTACCATGTACCAGGCAGAAAAAGGCCCCAGCAGCCAATCTTCACGAGGACATGGACGATGACGTCAGCGAAGATGGCGTATCCCCTGGCCCTTCCATGGTTGAGTGACTCGGCAGCCAGCAAAAGATAGAAAGTGAATTGAGGTGGAATGAGGCTTAACAATAATTTGATGTATTTTAACTGTACAATATTACACGCATATGTTCTTTTGTGCTTTGGAACATGTTTTTTCATAATACATGGGATAATCCTTTCCATTGACTAATATGTTTCAAGATGGTTAAAACCCCCAACCAGTGACTGATGGTTGATAGATGATAGTTATATAAAGTTACTTAGATGTTTTAACTATATATATATATCAGCCATCATCTATCAATTAATGATTCACATTATACATATTAACCGATGCGAAAAATGGGATCTAACAATCAGCCACATGTTGGGTGTTGAGACACCATTGAACATGGGGAGTTGGCCGACAGAAAGGGTTTAACCAGCAACAACAACAACACCAACAACCAACAACCAACAAAAACAACAACAACAACAAAAAACAACAACAACAACCACAACCACAACCAAAACAACACAATCAAAAGGAAGAAATTGCGCCATGGGGATGTGTCCAAAAGAATTGGAACCATTTGAGCCCCAAAATGGGTTGTTTGAAACTAAATTGAAATGTAGATGTACATCTGTGACATGGATATACAATGTTATATAATGATATATAATGATGTAAATAATATATATATATACAGTATAATATATATATATATACACATACATTGAGATATTATTTATATATATATATGATATTGCATATGTAGGTCCATTGGTACCCTAATATCACCCCCTGCCAGCAAAAAAATGGCCCTGGCTTAAGGCCAGCAGAAAGCCTCCGCTCCCGGACTCAGAAGTTTATGCCCGTTGAGCGCTCAGCTGTGGGTGCTTTATGATGAGAATCTTGAGGAAACGGACCGGAAGATCCATACATATTAAGATAGATAGATAGATAGATATATATATATATATATTAAATACATATGTATATAATTATATATATATGTGTATTGCGCACACCCTATGAATTTTGTTTCCACCAGCTCACATGCCCTTCAGTAATTATGGGTCAATCAACATCCCAAGCGCAGTTCCCAGGCTCGCACCAACACGCTGGCTGGGACCTCAATTTCTGACCTTTTGGGGACCATACTTGGGGGTGCAGTTGGGTTTATCAACGGGTCTAATTATGATTTTGTAAGCTCCACATGTTGGGATATGACTTCTACAACTATGGTGAAAAACAATCCACTAAAAATTGTGGAACTGCACCCCACATGATGGTTTTTGTTTCTGTTTCTGCCAAAACCAAATAAACAATTGACTGAAAACATGACCTTTACATGATGAAAACTTCTACTTTACATATTGAAAGCTTGTACTGTACATATATTTTTTGGTTGTCTTGGATATGCAGAGCAGATGTGTCGAAAAATGAGTATGGATCTATACATGTGTATAGCTGTTGAAACATCTACCAACATCAATATGAGGACATGCGTGGCCAAAATGTGTCTTGTCGCCTCAGCTGTTTTGTCCAACTGCCCGGGTCCTCTGAAAATAAGTTCCACACCCACCCTACGCGGGGAAAATGATGATCAATCACTGGATTTATGTGGACTCAGATGTGTTACTTGAAAACTTCTGGAACTCGCCAATTTTGACAATATTTATATTTATATATATAACCTTTTAAAACTGTGGGGACAGATCCTGAAATGCGAGGTGATTTCGAGCATGTTTTATGTTCAGCCCCTAACTTATTGTATAAATTTATAGAATCTCTATTGTTTACGGCGAATAAAAAAAACACCAAACTGATTCAAACTTGACCATCCTGATGGCTACCTGGCCTCATTGTTGGTGAAATCCTCACAATCGACTCACTCACAAGTCCCGTTTCTGATGTTTAAATCAATTGTTTTGGGTATCAGCAGGAAATCCTCATGTGTCATGGTTGAAGCATTTGTTTTCTTGGATGAATCCTGATAAGTCCCCATGATTCGCAAAATCCCCAATTCAAAACACAATGAATCCTGATAAGTCCCATAAATCCCCATCTTTCTGTTCGTAAGATCTCATTTCTTCGAATTCGTTTCTTTGCGAATTCCGGAAATGGGGAAAATGGCAAGGCCAGTGGCGCTGTCAAGGCCTTGACGGGAGATGAATTCGATAATGAGCTGTACATATGTATATATAGTTACATATAATTACCTACATTAAATTATACTATATAAGTATATACAATTATATACCTATATATATTATATTATATAATGTTTATACGGTCTATATGTGGTTGACATGTTGTTTATAAGTTTGTAATCCCATCTATTCAACTATGTACAGTGGTTAATCATTGTTGTTTAATGGTTAAATAGTAGTTATTGGATCCCCAAAACGATGGATTTCAGTACATATTTCCCTCACAACAAATAGTAACTTGAGATGGGGGATCGCAAAAACCATGGGTTCAACACTAAAATGGTCTTGAAATTTGGAGATTATATCTGCACCATTAAAATTCCACAGAAAGCAAAGGAAATCCTGTTGTTCTTAGCGTCTCAGAACAAATCCAAGTTTGCCATAAATGACAGATACGGTAGATTGTTCAGGTATGAAGCAAAGTTTGATGGTTAACCGTGAAACATGGTTCTGGGCACAAGTACTCTAGCATGCACACGATGTTCAACTTGGCAAGGTTGCAAACAGTCTGTCACACTATCACCGGTTTGTTGCTCTCTGACAAACACCAGCAACCTTGAAACCTATGCATCATGAAGGGCCACATCTGGGCGAATTACACGTCTTCAAATCAGAAGCATAGTGGATAGTGAAGGTTAGGGGGCATTTGCACAAATTCAAGTGATCCTGGTACTTTGCAACCCACACTGCGCTATCCCCAAGATAGGTTTCTCTTGGTGTGTAACTCCAATAACTTCTGGATTATGTCGAACTCCAAAAACTCTTGGATTACCCTCTGGTAAACTAACATAACTATGGAAAATCACCTTTTTTTAATGGGAAAATCCACTATAAATGGCCATTTTCAATAGCTCTTGGATTGTGAAAGGGGAAATTTTAATCCACAGTCAAATGGGCTTGCCCTCTGGCAATCAACTGTGGCTGACTGGGAAATCCCCGAACTATCCCCGAACTAAACGGAGGTGTCTAGCTGTGAAAATCATGTATTATATGTAAATTATGTATATCTATAAGTATATAATATTATACACTATATAATTTCATTATGCATTTATATTTTATTATATATTATAATATTCATATTATATATATTACATCTAAATATTATATATAATATAAATGATATTATATATTATACATACGTATATGATGTATTATTTAATTTTATACATTATAGATTACATATTATATATGATATAGTATATATTATATATTATATATTATATATTATATATTATATATTATATTATATACTATATATTATATCGTATCATATTAAACTATATATATATATTATCTTATATCATATTGCATCACACTATTATTAAATTATATTATATTATGTTATATTTATATTGTATGCATACACATTATATATGGTATTTTTTTGCAGCACGCCATGCTTGACGACCTGAGGGCAACCGGTATCGCGTGTGCTTTGAGAAGGCCTATGGCAATGACATGGTCGGGGCCCCGGGTCATCGGCATTAGGATTATCCATGATTTTCTCAGTGAATCATATAACCCCATAGGAAAAGTATGGAAAAGTATAGATGGGAGAATCCACTTTTCGGGTTAAAAGGGTTAAATACAAGGTGCCACTGACCATTAAATAGAAGAGCAATGATTCTCCAGATGCCTTAAAAAGAATGAAAACGGTCATCGAACTTCTCAATTTCAGGTTATGAGGGCAATCTCACCTGGACGATTCATATGATTTTTCTTGTGGTTCAATCCTCGACCAACATGCCTCCTTTTTCAAGATACCAAAGTGGAAACCATAAATGGGTCGAGAACCGACAACCTTTATTTTCAATCACAAGACAAATTATATCAACGATTTTCGGACTTCTCATTGTTGAATTATTTAATCTTAAACCTTTTTTCCTAAAGCTATAAGTTGTATGGAATCTGTTCAGTCCGCCAGGCTGGACTCCGGTGTGCCTAACTTCCCATGCTTCCATGGTTAAGGGATACTCCACTGGTGAATCATTATGTTCACCTTTAAATACCTTCCACTCTTTCCGGATATTTTGGTCCCATTTTCAGGCCATTTTTTTTGGTCAAATCCCACTTCTAGGTCAAAATCGCCATGATTTTTGGACGGCTAAATCCAATTTGCCAAAGCTTCAGTCCGACTGGGTTTGGTATTGTCATGATGGTTAAATCCAGCTGTTAATGCTTAGCTCTCCTTTTGTCATGGTTATCTCAGGGATTTTCTAAGGGATATGTCATGGTTTTGTCATGGTTATGTCATGGTTATATATCATTAGATTTTTTCTGGGGATAAATGAAAGATTGATACTTAATATTGTTTCCTTTTCTGATTTCTGATGGCTAAATATCTGAGGTGGTTGGCGTGGGCGAGAAGGTAGTGCTCAGAGTGGCCTCGGTGCCTGGGGCAGGAGAGAGGGCCGCCTGATGATCATGAGGAACATGATGATCCATTGCCCTTTGGTAATTTGTTACATAGCGAACTGGAACATGGACCATGGAAATAGATGATTTAATATGATTTTCCTATTATAAATTGTGATTGTCTATAGTTTTTTGTATGTTTACCAGAGGCTAATCATGGTGATTTTTTATGGTGGATCCAATAAAATTCGCATCCAACTATGCCCAATCAGGGATGATAATGATGATCGGTTGTTCCCTATGATTCTTCCCTATCGGTTGGATCCATAGGGAATTTTATTTGGGAAAATGGTGATATTTAATGGGTATGGATGGATGGATAGATAGGTAGATGGGTCGGCATTGTCTAGCATGACTCCCACATGCTTGGCTAATGGGATGGCTTATTATTTGGTTTACCACATGAACCCCGACAATAATTGTTAGCTACAAAAACCAAAAAAGAGGCCCGTTCCCCCTGGTAGTGAAGAATCCCTACATAACAAATCGTTGGAACTGGCGGACCCTCCAGGGTGATTTCTGGCTGTTAGGGATATAGCAGGGATAATTTTCTGGAACTAATTGGATATCACTGGAATGAAGGGGATAACACTGGAATGAAGGGGATAACACTGGAATGAATAGGATAATGGATGATAATGAACAATCCAATCTCCTGTTTATATCTGTTTTTCTGAACATGCCCCAGAATTCATGGTGGATGGAAGGGACCATACATTGCCAGACAATGGGTGTGTTTAATATGAGTGGGATGAGGGTGTATAATTCTGGGATGCATTTTTGTTTTTAAGGGTCTTAGCAAAGAAAATAGGATTTTTCAACATCTGGATATGATTAATGAGATAGACTCGGAGATGATGAATGGGATGACAGGTCCCTATACTCAGTGGCTCATACTTAGTACTTAGTAAGTAGATTAGAACCCGAGGTTTTTCAGTGGATTAAGCCTACTTGTCCCACGGACAACCAGCGATGTAAGCTGTGGACCGCCTAGTACTGAACACCCCTGTTGGGTGGTCCCAAAAATATTTGTAGACCCCCCTGTGAAACCATTAGTTTTGGGGAAATGGGAAAGGAATACCCTGTTGATGTTGATATAATGGAGTATATATAATGGGGATATACAATCGGAATACAATGGGATATTTTCTGGCATACAAGGTGAGGCCCGATAGCTAATTTTTTTCAAAATCAACTTCAAAATTTTCTTGCATTTGAGGCGGCCTCACAACTGTAGCGAATGGGCTTGGTAAACCAACTGGTAGCCATTGGGGATAGGACAGGGATACAACTGCAATTCCTGGAATAGGGGGAACAATATATGGGTATAGCCTCTGGTTATGACTAACATAGCCATGGAAAATCCCAACCATAAATGGAGGTTTTTAGCTGGGAACATCATCTATAAATGGGCCATCTATACCATGGCTATGTTAAATAACCAGATGGTAGCCATTGGGGATATACAGGGTAAGTGGCTGTTTTTTCAGAGCGATGAGTGGCGCGCATGGCGCATGGTCCTGTTTTTTGTATGCTGAGCAACCGGATGGTGATGATCATATTTTTGGGGATTCCGGCTTCACATCGTTTCATGGTGATTTAATTGGAGATATTTATCGAATTTATATATTATATAGTGTGATTACACAACTGTGGTTGATTTCATGCGGATGATTGAAACGGTTGCACAATATGGGGATGATCATACGTAATGAAGTTAATTAAGATAGATAGTCATAATGTTATCTAATGGGCTATGTACTAGTAGTCATAATGGGCTATGTTATCTAACGGTTGCTTGAAATCATACGTAGTGATGTCATAATGTTGTCTTTTTTGGGCTATGTACTGGATTTGTCATGGACAAAAATTCGATGAATTTGTAATGGAATTGACCAACAAATTGGGATTTAAGCAGCAAAGTTACGGACCGTGACTTTACAAAGAAAGATGTGAAATTGTTCACATCGAAGTCGTAGGGATTCAAATATATAAGTGACGTTGTGATTTAAGCCAACCCAAATGATGATATACCCTCTGGTTATGTCAAAATAGTTGTTGAAAATGGCCATTTATAGTTGATTTTCCCATTAAAAATGGTGATTTCCATAGCTATGTTAGTTCACCAGAGGGTATATATATATATTAGTAAAACAACCAGAAAACCAACCAGAGATATGTATGAATAAATGGATAGCAAAGCCACAAAAAAACAGTGTAGTGATCCAAAAGTGATCCTTAAAAGTGATATGGAAGTCACAACATCCACCATCCCAATAAGTTCATTGACTCAAGTGCCATCCCATCATCCCACTGTTTTTGTTTCCTGCAAGGTGTCTGAGTATCTAAGGAGCTCGGACATCACACCCGGATCACAGAGCACAAAAAGAACGAGGGAACACATTGCCATCTGAACGACCTTTGTACACACATATTTACATGCATATATAATTATATATTATATAATTATATATATATGTGTCTTGCAAATGCTTGAACAGTTATACTAGTATATATGTATGCATGGTCATATGTTTTAGATCTGCTTTTTTTTTGTAGCTTCTGCATGCTCCTACGCACAGGAGCCGCCGCCGGTGCTGTTGTAGGCACCCGTGTTTCTGGTCCAAGTGCTGTGACACGAGTTTCCCCAGAAGAATGGTGTGTTTTCACATAGGGTACTTGAAAACCTCACTAGTTTGTTCATCATTTTCCCTATGGCTTTGGAGAATCTTGGAGTATCCCAGTTTCATCCTACAGGGTGAGACCCGCGATGTTTGTTGGTCTAGCCATGAAAACTACAGTAGTTCGTTATATAATATCACCATAAACCACACCATAATAATGTCATGTTATGTCTACCAACTTCGCTATCGTTCGGGGGGTCTCACCCTGGTTGATGTTGGTAAATCCCTTCATCTCAGGCCATTCGAATCCACTTCCATGGATTATCATACCACCCAAGTTTAGCAAAGTTGTCATAGATCACTAGGTTAGCTGGGGGTGACGTATATATATATATATATACATATGTATATTATACATGATCATGCTATGGTTAATATGGGATTTCTAGAGGTCTTATAATGTTTAATATCTTGTAAACTTGTAAAACCAACTAATATAACAAGCAAACACCAATATTACCATGAATTGCTTTTAAAAAATGCATTAAATGTGTTCGTTGTTTTTTTTCCGGAAACACATGCCGGGTAGGCTTTTGATATCTTTTGATCCCAATCCCGTATTATCCATAATATCACCATTCTTTTGAGCCATTTTCAGAATATCCCATATATTTTCCCTTGCATGTCTAGATACACACAATAATATACTATAGTGTATATATATACACCGTTAAATACTGTATACTGATATACTGATTTTTTTTGCCCTGCATGGTTTTTCATTTTTTTTTCGATAACAAGTATGTTATACCCCATAGGATCCATGGTGCTGCTATATATGGTGTGCCATGGATCCCATCAATATACCCCCTTTATGTTAGCATATATACCAGCACCATGGATCCGTCATGGGTACTTATATGCTGGATACCCTCTGGTAATTTAACATAGCTATGGAAAATCACCATTTTTAATGGGAAAACTCACTATAAATGGCCATTTTCAATAGCAAACTGTTAGTTTACCAGAGGGTATGACTTAAAGTACCAATCGTTCCGAGTCGTCAGGTTTTGGTCTCGAGATCGGCCATGGTCCGAGTGGCCTCGACACGACTGGCACGCGCGTACGCCGCGGTTCAGTGAAGCGAATCCATTCGGGGTTTTCCATGAGAAAATCATGGGAAAATAGTGGGGGAAATTCCGAAGTAAATCAAGGTTTATAGTTGGGAAACTAATCCCGAAAATCATCTATAAATGGTGGAATTTTCAGGTTTACGTGTTTTGATTACGTGTTTACGTGTTTTGATTGCAGGTTCCGGCATAGTTGTACGTTTATAGAATGCTTTGCAGGTCACTACATGTTATTACTGGTTATGTTTGATGTTTCTTGTTGAAACACAATTCAAATTCGATTCGTGCGATTAAGTTTCAATGTCTTAACGTGGTTCCTGCAATGTACTGGAAATCAAAACCATAGTATCCATTGAACTATTATTTTTCCTGTTTTGACTGTTCTTTTGCTTAGTGGCCTAATTCAAACATGTTTTAACTTCTATTTTAAATATTATGATTCAAGAAAGATCAGTTTCAAGTTTCAAAGTGTTTCAATTTCCCATGTGTTTTTCAGGTTTACACCAGATTTCCCATGTCTTTCCCTTTTTGTTTTTTCCGGTGTTTCACCTGGCCTCGACATTTTTCGAGGCTGTGGTGGTCTCAGAGAGCGCCGATCCGTGCCAAGCCCCGGGGGAGTTGACCAAAAGTTGGCATGAAAGGAGCAGCAGATCGGGGATTTAACCATGATATTTCCATGTTTTTTGGTTAATGCCATCATTTATATACAACAATTCCATCATTATCCCATCATTATCCATACTTTTTGTGGAATTTGGATGACATTGAGGATTTTTGTTTGGATAATTTTGATGATTATTGTATATTAACCAACTTTAGATGCTCAAATATACCATCAGTTTTGGGAAATTGATGATTATGATGATTTTTGACCAGTGGGTTGACCACTAGGGTTTTCCATCATTTTTGTGGATTTTGGATGACTTTGGGGATTTTGTTTGGCATTTTTCCTGATTATTAATACTTAGGATCCCAAATACATATGTATTCCCAGACTTCTGGGAATACATAGAAATGCCAAGTACATTGTTGGGATCCCATACACGGATTATAATGCCAATATTATGGGAATAGGTCATTCGGATCCCAAATATATAATAGTATATAATAATCCCAATCTTATGGGAATCATTATTATCACATATGCATACATATTTCAAATACCATTATATCATATTTTTTTTTTAATGTACAGTATCATGAAGAAATACAGATTGGTATGATTGTTTGGGCATGTTGTCAAGTCGTTTTTGCAACATCTTAGCTTTCCAGAGTTTGTGATTTTTTAAGTTTTAAGGAACAATTTTGGTATCGAGTTTGAGAGTTCAAGCCCAATGTATGATTGTCGCAGGATATTTTGGCATCCTTTGGTCATCATTTACATGGGGAATATGGCCATGGTTGGTTATAGTTTCATGGCTAAATCAGTGAACTAAATTGTCATGATCCATAGCTATGTTGAGTTGCCAGAACGTACCAACCAACAGTGGCGAAGAAAACTGGATGTTTGCAACAACAGTGAGATTTGATCATGAATTTTTGAGACCTGCAACAACCAAAAGCTTGGGATTCGAATGCAGAGGAGGATTTCAGCAGGATTTGTTGCCTTTTCGGTGAGAGTGTAAATAGAACTTTTCTCAAATGGCATGGCGCAACATTGCTCAGACCCTCTCTCAGGATGCCTAAATGAATGCTCAAAACGGAAGAATTTCGTGGGTTCTTTGCTACACCCCAGATGGAAGGTTTTTTTTTGACACGGACTTTTCTTGGGAGTCCATGTCTCTCAAAAAAGGTATCCCTAATACTGTGGTAAAGCCAATTGTAAACCATCCCCAATATCACCATAGATGGTTGGTATAAACCATTCCCGAATAGCAAGATTGTTTTTGGGTTTACCACATGAATGTTTATCAGAATCCTCCGGTGTTGAGCGGTTTGTTATCACCATACTGAAATGATTCATAGCAACATTTCAGTTTCCGCAGAGGACACGTGAATGTCTCTAGGATCTTGCAGCTGTCAGTGCCTGGAAGCTGTCTTTCGTTGGATTTCAAGGGGGGTCCCACCAACTCATCCTGCGAGTGAAATTCCAGGCGATGGAATGGATACAGAAAAAACACATGGACATTTCGTGCTTAAATCCCAGATTTCATGCCAGATTTCCCCATGACCCCACCTTGAATTCCCATGAACCCCACATGGAACAAGCCATCCCCATTTCTGAAATCCCCATGACATCCACTAGGCTTCCATTGATAGTGGAGCCTGCGGACATTGGGAGTCCGGGAGCACAACCAGCCAGTTGGAAAACGAAGGATTTTTGGGGATCTTTTCTGGTTTGGAGACATGGGGACATCAAAAGAATGGGGAACCATGGTGTAGTTGGGAACCGTGGTTTGAAAACCATGTGGTTTGCTTTGGTAGCTTTGTTTCGAGCAAAGTCAAAAACTGGAATTGTTGGAATCCTGCATCATTCTCCGGACGATGCTAGGGTCATCACACTTGCACTGTGGCATCCAGCAATCCCAGCAACGGGGGTGTTTACCAACCAGAGTGGAGAGAAAGGTTGGGATACAACCAGCAAGTTATATACAGTTCGTGGTTGCGTCAAAATTGAGGCTTCGCCAGTATGTAGCAAATTCAACCAACCGTGATATTCTGCAGTACCCAAGTTCTGTCATAAGACCCAACTATTCTTTGGGGGCATGGTGTATCGATGGGATGCCAAGAACGGCCTCATCATGTTTCTTGTCATCCGGGTGAAACATGTTCGTGAACTAAATCCTTTTCAATCATCCACATGTTGGCTAAAACTTTGGCGTAGATAGATAGATAGGTAAATTTGCCATCCGTACATCCATCCATCCATCCATCCATCCATCCATCCATCCATCCTTCCTTCCTTCCTTCCTTCCTTCCTTCCATCCTTCCATCCTTCCATCCTTCCATCCTTCCATCCTTCCATCCTTCCATCCTTCCATCCTTCCATCATACATACTGAATCACATTAAATCATATACGTCATATTCATCAATGAATCATTTACTGGTTGGTAGTGTCAAACATTTTTTATTTTCCATAATATATGGGGATAATCCTTCCCAACTGACTTTCATATTTTTCAAGATGGTTAAAACCAACAACCAGTGATTGATGGTTGATAGATGATGGTTATATAAAGTTACTTAAATGTTTTAACTCTTTCTCTCTCTCTATATATATATATACATATCAGCCATCATCTATCAATTAATGAATCAGCCATACATATTAATATCGCGGTTGATAGCCATCCATTCGGCCAATTTTGAGGCCGCGATGATCCACCGCTCTATGGCTGGGCAGCAGAGGAGATCAGGTCAGCTGGGGGTGTTTGCCCCCAAGGGGTGTCTGAAAATGTTACTGTATGGCATTAATCAACCAATATATGGGATTTGATGAGATGTATAACCATCACCATAATATTGCAGTGAGTCTGAAAATGTTGTATATCCTCAAAATGGCACTTTTTTTGGGGGGGAAACATTATTCTAAACCATGAACATTTGGGGTAGCCTATCTTCAGACACACCCTATCTGCAAGATGGTGCCCCAGTTCGTTGGCTAAGTTGGTGCAAATAACTCCAATTTCACTAGGGCACTAGGGTCTATGATAGATATATCATATATCTATAGTTGCTATGGTTATAAACCAACGCTTATCTGGGGGAGCACCACCTTATATAACCAACTTATAACATGGCTCGCTGGAAGATGTCCATCAGACAATTTTCGAATATAAAATGGAGGTACTGTACCATATTTCAGGCCATATTTTGTGAGGATATTCCCTGAAATCTAGGCCTTATATATGCCTCAAAAAATGGTAGGTACCTCAGGCACCTCCAATTTAGGCTCCTGAAATGGCCTTTGACATTGCCATATTTGATTTCCGGAGGGTTAAAAGTTCTTAGTAGTGGTTCAAGGGATTTAGCATAATGGACATAGTGATAATATCCGCATTTAACCAACACACATGGGGACAATGAGAGATTTTTTGGGGATACATATAGCCAACAATATGATAATGGGGTTTGTTAATTGTGGGGTACCCATCTCCCAACAAACGTTTTTTTTCTTGCTGTGAAATTATTATAAACCAGTGGGTTGAATGGGGTAACATATTTTCAGATAAACCCTGGTTTTGAATTCCCATAACTAGGATTTATGGATATATATATATATGTATATATATAATACATATGGAAGATACATCATGATACATCTACAGTAAGTGACTCCAGTTAGTTGGGCGGGTCATTGTAAAAAAGATATAGCTGCGGGGTGCACGTTGTAGAATCCCTGGTTTGGAATTGGAGCCATACATGTTTGGGGTGGTATGATGTTTGATTGGAGTGTATTTTGGGGGGTTATTGATGAATGATCTTTGGAGTCGTTAACAGAATTGCTAGCCTCGGTAGGAGTTATCTAAGCCATTTGTCACCAGACATTCATGGGATTGGCACCCTTTGACTTGCCAGTTGCGGCACCGAAGTATGAACAACCACCTCGGTAGTTGCCGTGTTTTTTTAACATACGGTGGATGGTTGCGAAATCCTTATCCATTTATTTATTAGGCTTTCGACCATCCTTTTGGTCAATGGCATTTCAGGATCCTAGATTGGAGGTACCTACCATATATAAGGCCTATGTAAGGTCTATGTAAGGGAATATCCCCACAAAATATGGCCTTATATGGTACAGTACCTCCATTTTAGGATCCTGGAATTCCCATTGATTTGGTGATGCAGGATTTCTTCCATCCACAGTATGTCATGTTCGATCGATGTCCAGGCGGAGGGCGGAGGCAAGTCAGATCCGAGCCTCCCTGGCCGAAAAATGCACCTCGGTGGAATCACCGTGACGTGGGTTAACTTAAACACAAAGCCATGGAAGTACATGATCTGGTTGGTGGTTTGGAACATTTTTTTCCATAGATTGGGAATAGTATATAATTTTTCAGAGATAGTACATGGTTTGTTTTCCTTGGAAATGATCTACTTTCATGATGGATGTTCCATAGCTGTTCGTTTGCTGGTAATGTTGTCATGCTGGTAATGTTGATACACTTCAATTTGGTGAGATAATGGGTATTAATTCGTAATACATGTATCCCCCAGACGAAACCATTCTTAACCATTGGATCGGGTCGTTTTTGGGATCGCATTGTTGGCATTTCATCTTGGGGGAAAGGATGGGGAAGGAATCGTTGGGGCATGTTGGGGCCAATGTTACAAATGTTACCATATTTGGGTTGGGTTTGATATAGCAATGGGTATCATTTTGTAATATATGCAGTTCTTTGGTTCGTATTATAATGATATAGCCAATCTGATTGGGGTCAAATATTGTGATAACATCATGGAGTTCACAACCGAGATTCATCATAACATACTGTAATGATAATATGGCCAAGAATCAAGATTATATATATATAGGTTTATTGTAATCATTGGCACTGATAGTAATGCATACTTCATGGTTTCAATTATTCCGTACTAAATACCATCACAATGGCAAAGCATAATCAATAGAACGTAGCATGACAATGGCAAACAACCAATTACCAGGTTTAGTATTATGTGTAGTTTCGATCACAATAGGAATCCTACTAACCAATAACAATTACTTCCCCTAGTGGGAAATCGGCATAACCAATAATCACCAAATAGTTTGTTAAATCATCAATCATCTATTAATATAATGTGGGTAAAACAATATATATATATATATATATATACAATGTTACCATATATAGCATACATGGATTCTATGGGTTACCAGAGAGTAGGGGGAAAGGATGAAACCAGTCATTTGGGGCTTAGCTCCGTCCAATCGTCAACACTCGGTCCGCTCGGTGTAGCGAGGTCGTGTGGCCGTGGTGGTGGGATTCAACTCGCGTTCGCGGAGCTCGGCGTGGGGTGTGACACCGGGGGAGCGAGAAAACATGTGGTTTAATCAATGAAAGCAGGATCCAAGGGTTGAAAAGAACCTGAAAAGAAGAACCGATCAGAGATTATTATTGTCATCCTTTCCAGAACCTCAAGACCAAAAGATAGAATAATTATAGCTATAAAAACTATGGGGAATAACTATAGGGAATATAAATATAACATAATTAATTATATATCTATAATTTATAATATATATATATACACATGTATATAATTATATATAATTATGGTTTATGGGGAATATATTAACATATATGAACTAAGTTCTGATAGACATAGCTATAACTATGATAACTCTGGTTCATGGGGGATATAACCATAATTAATGGGCTTTATAAACCAACGTGGGAGCCGTTAGACAACTTCAACACGATGTGGGGCCATGGGTCAAAAATTAAGACCCAGAATTTTCGACCCATAGCGACATGGTGATCTAACTTCGACATGGTGCATTCGTAAAAGAGATGTGTTTATTACTGTAGGATGTGTTTGCCAACAATCATGGGGACATAAATTGAGATACCATGATTCTAAAGAAAAATCAGGAAACCAATCTTAAGTTATCGATGAGATGTGTTCTACTGAAAGAAGTTCCGGGATATATGTGTTGCAGTACCCTCTGTGGGGCCACTCCCTGCATACAGGTCCCAGTGACTAGGCATGCCGCATGGGCAATGTCCCATTAATAATATAGTTTATGAGTCATATAACATATATATATATATACATAACTATATAGATATATATGATATATAACATAATACCTCACATATAGATATACATATATATATTATACATGCAATGTGGTGCCCCCGACTAAATTCATTTATAATTCCCATCAACGTTAACAATGTATCATGACCACCTCGGACGATTCTCAGGTGCCAATGGGGTGCGTGGTGCCTTGCAAGCCTGCACACGTGTCCGGGATCTCAGAATGTGTTGTTTTTTGGGTGCCAACATGTCTCCAGAATCAACGGAGATGTTTGGTTCAAGTATAATGTTGGTAAAGCAATCACAAATCACCCATATTTTGGGTCGTTTATGGCTTTAATTTTACCACCTATGTTAAAATTGGAGATGCCTTTCTATAGTTTTACAAACTATCAGTGTAACATAGAATCCAATACCACATACCTATATATATATATACCTATGAAAACCACCTGTGGTCGTTGGTAAAATTGGTAGCATTATACCCTCTGGTAAACAAACAGAGCTATTGAACATGGCCATAGAAATAGTTGATTTACCCATAAAAAATGGTGATTTTCCATTGTTCCCGAGAGCGTCTGAGCGCAGGGTTCTTCCAATAGTGGGGGTCTGTCTCTCATCTTCTCATCTTCACATCTTCTCACTTCACATCGTCTCATCTTCACATCTGCTCAACTTCACATCTTCTCACTTCACATCTTCTCATCTTCTCATCTTCACGTCTGCTGATCTTCACATCTGCTCATCTTCACATCTTCTCATCTTCACATCTTCTCATCTTCATATCTTCTCATATTCACATTTTCTCATCTTGATATATGTTCATCTTCACATCTGCTCATCTTCACATCTTCACATCTTCACATCTGCTCATCTTCACATCTTCTCATCCTCACATCTTCACATCCTCACATCTTCACATTCATCTTCACATCTTCTCATCTTCACATCTGGTCATCTTCACATCTGCTCATCTTCACATCTTCACATCTTCACATCTGCTCATCTTCACATCTTCTCATCCTCACATCTTCACATCTTCACA
>Ga0126342_10001688_pt1 | contig 32078 bp, 34 predicted proteins | sample Cyp1metagenome_FD_92528 | JGI IMG/M metagenome (GOLD analysis project Ga0126342, IMG submission 92528) | Coral microbial communities from Lord Howe Island, Old Settlement Bay, Australia - Cyphastrea 1 metagenome | ecosystem: Host-associated > Invertebrates > Cnidaria > Coral ...
CTTGAGGATTGTTTGGCGTGGCAGCCATTTGGGAATTTCATAGAAGTTGGTGAGGTCACCAAGGTCATTTAGGTGAGGACACCTAGGAGTTCAACAGGTGGGCCCGTTACCAATCAATTGAGAATTTAATTGTGTATATATATATATACATGTATATATATATATATATATTGTATATTACATCAGCACATATATCAATCATATGGGATATAATGGGGATATTTTTCTTGGAGCTCATGTTTGGATGGAAGGTCTGCTGCTGACCCATCAACAAAATATTTTTTTCCCCAGTCCCGAGATGTGCTGAGCTCCCGGGCCTTGCAGATTCACGCGCACATTGCCGCCTTGGATGATCATGCGGGCAACCCAATAAATCTACCATGGGGGGATGGATGGGCATTGTTTATACCATAAAGATGGTGATGACTTGGGGATGGTGTTTATTATTTTTGGGTTTACCACATCATACACAATTCCAATGGGGATCTGCAATCCGGAAACAGCTGACTTGCTGAGATATCTGAGACTAAACTCATTTCAATTGATTGGCAAATCAACTCACACTTGATCCGAACTTGCCATTTCTCCTGAAAATGCAGGGACAAATTACAACTACCTCATCACCAACTGTGGCTCATGTCGCCGACTCCTTCCGACCCTGCTGTGTTTCCCAACGCTTCTCGACTTCGCGGACGTTTCGAAGCAGTTCTCTTTGGATCCTCGGCTACCCAGGATAGCCAGGTCTGAGAGAAGTGCAACTGGTTGGCAAAGTTCAGTCAGGGTTTATCCAACAAATCCACAACTGATGGGACATCTCAAAATCATTCAAAAACAATTTCACCAAAATATATAAATTCAATAACTAATACAATAACATGTTCATGTCTGGGCGACATTTGGCAAGAACCACACATCATCCCGTCATTTACATGTACTGAAACAAATGATTGTTAGATGATGCATAACTGTGGGGTACAGTACCCTTCTCCCATCAGCGCTCACATCTCGACCTAGATCAAGCAGTATGAAAAACAGGGTAAACGTCATAACAAACAAAGAAACCCAAATCAACGCTGAGGTTTTTACGTGTTAAAAAATGTTCTACCGCAACCCCTGGTTCGCCCACACTCAAACAATACATCCAAACAATATGATATACTTATCACCAGAGGATGATTGAAAACACTGGCTATACGCAGTTATTTTTTTTGACTTTAAGTTTTCAGGATTTAGGGTTTTAAAATGTTTTAAATTAGGGTTTAGGTTTTAGGGTTTTGGTGTTTGTTGTTTTGGAAAGTAAGAAACTCAAACCCTGACCCTGCGCAGGGATTTGAGCATGTCAAAGGATATGCGGGATTGGCCGCGGGCAAACCTAGGGGTTGCAGCGAACATGTTTTAACATGTTTTAACCAGGTATATAGCCAATGAGACATAGTAGCTGCCAACTTGACTTAGTCGACTTAGTAAGCTGGGAATACCTGGGATATCTTTGGAGCCTCAAGAATCACCCGGCGCCCCGGCGCAGGTCAGCCAAGATGCCGCTCGATTTCCTATGAGGAAATCACCAGTCACAAGTCATGGTCCCAAAAGATCGCAGGCCAAGGAAATAGACAAGATGGTAAACTCATATAGAATAATTACAGTTGATAATTTCACCGCAATCTGATTTGAAGAGTTTCGAGGGGTAGCAGAATCTCCAAGAAAAAATCAAACAAGTCACCGGTAGTTGCAAAGTGTGGTCTTGCTGTCTTTCTTGATCTTTATTGCCGAACTCAACCCGCTTCTTGTTCATTCTTGTTCACAAGCTGTTGCCCTACCACTCTCCGAGGACCTAAACCCTATTACACCAAAGACCAAAATTGGGACACTCCCGCCATGCCTGAGAATTGGTAAAGATTCAAAGTGAATAACATGAGTACTATCAGATTACTATCATATGCTTGGGAACCTCTTACCCTCTGGTAATTTAACATAGCTATGGAAAGATCCACCATTTTTCATGGGAAAATCCACTATTTCGACTGGGCCATTTTCAATAGCAAACTGTTAGTTTACCAGAGGGTAGCTCCAACCCGCTTACCATGGCAGGGAATCCCTCCCTCCTGGAGTGCCTTCCTCGCTTTCTCCGTGTCCGCTGCATCCGCCTTTTTGGTGCATGGCTTCACCGGACAAAAAATCCACCGGGAAATCCCGGGAGAAAATCCACCGGGACCGATGAGGCCTGAAAAAAACAAGGCTGTGCCAAGTAAGTAGTGCCTTTCAACCCATCCCAAATGAATGGAAAACAAGAACATACAAGAACCATTTAAAACATGTTAAAACCACCAATTCTAGTGAAAGCCCATGAAAATCTATGAGCAATCCATGTAAAACGGATGAACATGAAACACCAAAAACAAACATCCCATTTGAGAGCGGGTCAAAATCTCCCATTCTTTCCAAATCAGCCTTCCCCGGACCGGCCTTAAACTTTGACAGTTCCAAGCGGAGCTCGGACATGTCAGCTGCAGCCAACGAGATGCATGGGTTTGGGGAGACAGGCGCTATATGAGTGTTTAAGAAAGTTTAAGTGTTATATTAAGTTATATATTAGTATATAATGGAATATGACCAACCAACCATTTAGGAATATGATGGCATATCTGGGTGGTATATGACACATGCGCAACAAACCCATGTTTCTTTGGAACGTGACAACATGTACAGTCAATTCAGCCGATCAAGCGTTCATCTGGCAGTTTGTATCTGACCGACTAACGCGTTTGTCCCCAAGAAAGGAAGTCTACTAGAGTCTACCACCAAGAATTTTATCTTACCAGCAAACACGAGAAGTGAACCCAACAACAATCAAGGATGTCATCAACAAAACATCAACCATGGGGATATTGGTGGTACGCATAAACCATGCAGTTGGTACAGATTCACAGACATTGCGCATCCTCTGCTAAACAGACATGGCATGACAACTTCAACATGAGGTCAGGTTTGCAACAGTAGGCTGAACTGAGCCTCAAAGAGGTCTCAACAGACAATAATCAGATAGCATGATGTGTAAAACAATCCTTTGTTGCTTCCGAACAGGGAGTGGTGGTTAAAAAAAAACACTTTTGAAAATCATCAACAGAAACCACCTGTGATACCTGAATAGATTGAATAGGCACGATGTATAAATTAGAGCTGCAGCAAAGGCTAAGGTGTGTAGATTTTGTGTACTTCCTTGCAGTGCTGCTTGCCATCTCCAGCCACACAACTTGTCACAGTTTTTTGGATCCAAAATGATCCACAAAACTGATGTTCATTCAATTCCCCCCGCCCCTCCAAGTGTCTCCAATACTCAATACTTCGAACATAATCCCTAATGCCAAAATGATCCAAAATCATCCAGTCAGTGATCCATGTAGCGTCCACAAAAAAAAAAAAACTGTGCCAAATGATCATCCATTCCATAATCATTAATAGTAATAATGATAACAATCCATCATCATCATCAGCATCATCATCATCATCATCAATAATCATTAAATTAATAATCATTAATAATCATGACCATCATCAGCATCATCCATTCAACATCTTCCCATCACCGTTGCTTACTTCGCCTTCAAAGCGTCGCGAGTGCAGCCGCGCGATCTTGGCTTCGTGTTGCGAGGTCAACACCTCGGGGCCACGGGGATTCAACCAAACCCACCTCCGATACTCCGTGACGTCCACACGAAATGATGGGTAGAACTGATAGAACCAACAGAGACGGTGGTTTTTTACAATCAAACATGGAGATTCAATCATAGATACTAAATATATGGATACTAAGGTTTTTTTTGGTTGAACATATTAAACACCAACAACCACTGAAGAGGGCGAATCTAAAGAGGGTTGGTATGGTTTTGATGAGCAACCTCCGTCCCTTTGGGTGGTTTTGCCAAGAAAAATGAACATGAAAATGCATGAAAACAACCATTTTAGGGGTATATAATGGGATATATCGGATATAATTACTGAGGATGTATACCATTTTAGGGGTATATAATGGGATATATCGGATATACTGAGGATGTATCCTCGGATAAAATGAAGATATGACTCGATATGACCAACAATATGAGCCATGCGATTGTAGCTGAAAAGGGGGAACAATTCCCCGTAAAATGACCGTCCAAGTGGAATAGACCAGTTTTCAAGCAGACATAATATGTATTAATATGTCATAATGTAAATATGGGCACGTGCTGATTTCCTTTTGATCAAAAATACCGGTCCCAATTTGGTATAGCATAGAATTGGATTATGGGAAAATTTTAACCGGAAAGCCCTATATTTGATGGTAAAAACCCATGGGTTTCCGGTTAAAATTTTCCCGTGAAAACCAATCCAGTGAGTATAGCATTTGCCAACATGTCCATCATCATCCCCTGTTGGTTGGGGAGAACCATCTGCTGACGGCCTCGCGTCGCATCGCTTCAATTTGCAACGTGTCCTGTGGCAGTTCCATTGCGGATCCCCTCCCAAACACCTCCCTGGGAGCTCCCAAACTGAATTCTTTGATCTTCCTGAAAAATGAAAAATATGCATATATTAACATATTAATTAAGAATTCTTAGCAAATTATAAACATATACATCTGGTTTCATGATATAACATGATAGAACTATATCAAATGATATACACCTGTGATTTTCCATGACCGGGTTCGAGCGCCTCCAATCGCTTGGAGATCTCCGTCAAAGGCGTTTCGAGGCTGGGGACCACCTGGACGGTCTGGTATGGCATGCTTGGAATATATGGTATGTGTGATAGGTATGATAGGTATGGTATGTATGGTCAAAGTTCGTATGGTATGTGTGGCATGCGTGGTATGTATGGTATCATTGGAATGCATGGTAGGTACGGTATATGTTAAACAGGTGTAGTGTTGTGAGAGCACACAGGTAGTAAATAGGAAGTAGATGCGTAGCACATGTATATATGATATGACTATAGGTAGCACGTAGGTACTTTGAGGGAGTACAGTATGTGTGCTACGTAAGTCGTCTAAAAGGTAGCATGTACCTAGTAAATGCGAGGCTGGTAGTCAGAAATGCTGCAAAGACCTAGCAAATACGAAGCTGGACCTCAGAAATGCTGCCAATAGCTTGCAAATAGAAGGTGCTACCTGGAGACCCATACCATTGGTTGGGGGTAGGAACACGGAACACGAGACCATAATATATATATATATACATATATATATATATTTGTTGATTTATTTGAGAATATGTATTTATAATATATATATATGAGAAGTATGTTGCATTTAACATTCCATAAGCAGTTTGCTGCGGAAAATCATGACAAATGATTGAAAATGGGTGAAAATGGCACTCTTGTATAGATGACTTATATAAACAATGATGATTTTGCTATGGCCAGGTTTGATTACCGGAGGGTAGAGCATCTGGGAAAATGCATCAAAAATTACCCAGCTATCCCCAGGTATAAAGTATATGTTCCTCTCAAACATATTCGACATGGAACACGATCGACCAGGCGGACTGGTGGAGATGTTGAAAGAACCTATCGGTCCAAAATAGCCTTCAGTTACTTAACCTGGCAGGAAAATCAGCCATATTTAGGTGGATGCTTGTCATGATTATCCCAAATGTTCATGTAGTTTTCCTTTAAGAGTTAGGAATTTCCAGCTAGACATGCTACCAACGGGATCCAAACGCTACATCCTATCGCCAAGACTCGCAGCGCCTGGTCAGTCAGCATCTCCTTGATCTCACTGACCTTCTGATTTAACAGCTCCTCCGATGGTCCAAGCTTTGAGGATTCGAAGAGGGCTGGTCTCAGGGGCACCATTATCAATAACCTCCAATATAATATTAATACAATATACATACATTATTTACACATATATATATATATATTTATATGAACATACTGTACATGATTTGTTCATGTATATACTGTAATATACGCATAATTATACTGTCATAAGCGTATAGAATATAATGATCCTTTTGGGAAACTCTGGTTGGAGAAAGGAAGTACTTAAAATGCACAGCCTCCCAGGCGGAACCAACAGCAACAAGAGGGGACAGCAACCCCAACTTATAGGTAGACATCAGCGTAATTCCGCCGAATGAGTTTATAGACATATAACATCATTATATAATATATTATCATGATGTTTATCACGATGATATTCAATGATATTCAGTCAAAAACTGCCGACCATGTCATGAGAGAACTTCCATGGCACCAAACATGTTTTTCGCCGAGGAGATGCGGTCAACAGGAGTTTCGAGGTACGCTGGGCCCACATTGTGGGCCCAGCGTACCACGGACATCATTCGAGCTTCCGCGAGGCAACGGCATCGGTTTCGCCGTCATCTTCGGTGCGGTGGTAGCCAAGGTAGCAGGCAGCAAGAAAGATAGCATTGCCAAGACCATCACCAGCAGCTCCTAGCCAGGTCAGCACCGGCAAAGGGCCCCAGGGACAGGCGTACACATCGAATGCGACGAATGGCAAAATGCCGAGTCCCCAGTACAGCCAGGTTCGTTTTCGGAAACGGCAGGAAAGCAGCAAGATGCCCTGTAAGGTAGCCTGGGCACCAAAGCATCCAACCAGGAGGCGTTCGCCGACAGTACCATTGAAGTACGTCAGATTGAAACATGTATCCATGACCAGAGAGGGCAGCAACATTGTGCCGAGGCCCATGCCGAAGAAGGTCCCGCCCATCACCCGCTGCAGATGCTGGGTGGATTGAAGAGGCTTTGAGTGCCTCGGCGCCATTGTTCCGCCAGAGTGGGCCTCGTTTCAAACAAGCTTGATCCAGATGAGTCTGTTGGATTGGATGCAGTTGGCCCATCAAACATCCAGAGTTTGAGCAAGATTTCATTGTCAGGTTTGGATACCCTATGGATCCCTATGGTAACCAAGCGTGACTTAATGGACATCCCGGTTTATACTGTAGATGGCTTTCCCATTACAGTAAAGCCTCCATTTCTTATTTCGGTTATTTTGAGACAATCCCATCTGGCTACTCGCAGGGAAGCGTTGAACGTCAAGCTGACACGGAATATGGACATTAGATGAAATTAGATGAAATTAGGGGAATATCTAATATGGGAATATCATTAGGGGAATTATTAATATCACTTTTTGCTGATACAAAATTAGGGGAATCTACCAAGGATCCCCAGTTTTTTGGACCATATTGTCACCAAGTAGATTACCAAAGACTCCAACCTTGGAAGAAAAGAGTAAATAAGGCTCCAACCTTTGGGAACCTGTGGGAAGCGTGGAAGACAATAATAACATCTCGAAGCCTTGAGAGAAAAACAAACCGGAAGATCCCAACCGGTTTGGATAAGAATCAGACAACTTGTGACAACTTCGAAAACCTGTCATTTTAACCAGAAAAGCATGTCGAAATCATCCATCCTCACTAACATTCCATTGTAGCCAAAACCAACACTTAGAACCATGTCCCATCTTTTTCCCAACATCTTTGGCCACCAAGCCATGTTTTCGTAATGTTCAAACCCCTATGTATCTCCATTGAATCCTGGTTAGGAACGGGATTCCCATGGATTCATCATTTTCCCCCAAGATATTCTTGGGTAAAACAATCCCCAAACTAATCATCAACCAACCATCATTCAGCAGCTATATTCATTATATCCAGATATATCCAGTATTTTTAAGATGGTTAAACACATGTTGAAAACCCCAAACTAATCATGCTTATATGCGGCCCTAAACATCCTATAAATCACCTATCTAGTCAAAAAGACATCAAAACTCTCTATAACCCTATAAATCATGGTGATATCAAGTAAGAAAACCTACAAAAGACCTCAAAAATCTATAGTCTAATCCTACAAATCATGGTTAATGAACGGTTCATGTCCCATTCAACAACCAATCCACTGGCTCTCCGGTCCTCGTTGGCGCCCTGCGCCACAGGTTTCCTGGCCGCCGCCGCTCCGGCCGCAGCATCTTTTGCCACGAGCTCGAGCTTGGCCTGGAGGGATGGCATGATGGGATGGGGGTCCTATGGTTCTAAATTATGGTATAATCCATAGGTAATTTGTGACATAGCTATTGAAAATGGCCCAGTCGAAATAGTGGATTTACCCATTGATAGCATGGTGGATCTTTCCATAGTTATGTAAACGTTTACCAGAGGGTAATCCATAGGAGAATCATATAATTAGATGGTTGTAAATCTATTATATATGGATTATACCCCATCATATGGTTCTAGAGATATATAATGTTATGGGAGTATAATTAGATAATTGGATTTATAACATTGTAAAACTGGTGTATAATCCATATAGAGAAATTAAAGAAGTGCAACTCCTGTTAACATGATTCGATCTATAACTCCTATTGGTACTAGATAATTAGATCTATATTACATCATTAATAATATGATCCATGATCATCCATTAATATAGATCCATGATCATCCATGATCCATGTTCTCTTAATATTAAGATATTTTGGTGGTTACATTCATGTCGTATGGATGATTAGAACACTAGTGATTACACTATGATCCAGAACTAGTGTATAATCCATTTTTGGAACATGTGAATCTTAATAATCTATGGTTGCATTCATATTGTTGATACTAAAAATCCATATAGAACATTAGTGTCAGAATATCTACATATGTATACACACATTTATATGTACAAATAGCGATAATATATATAGTAATATAAATCCACTATTAATAATATTATAAATATCTATAAATCCCTATGATGGTTCTATGAATGAATAGTGCAATATTCATAGTTCACTATAACATGATGGTTCTTATAATATATGGATGGATTAATGTTGTAGTTAAATATCATAAGTATTGGTTCTATATGGTTCTATGATGAAAAAAAAACATTCACCATCACTCAACCAACCTATAGTTACAGGATATCGTACATACATATACAAACCAGATATGTTGGTAACAGATCTACTACTGATGGTTCATGCTGGTTCTAACTTCAAACAGAAAGCCAAACAGAGCCCTCCAATGGCACCACTTCAACCAATCCCTTGAGAAATGTGTTGGTTTTGAAGTACACCACCAGTTGTCCAGCCTCCAATCTTTGAATCGCTTCCAGTGGTTTGAGTTGCTCCATCATCGTGTCTTGGAACTTCGACACCTTTCACGGGATTGGTTGGGCATGAGGAGTATCGAACTCTGTTTAAGTGAAGCATACCACAATATGTGATCCGTTCATTTATCTTGTTGCTTCTCATATATGTTCGAAACTGAATCTCTCCTCTCCTCCCGCAAGATGTGTTGCAATTCCAACAATCACCCCTACCTCTTTGAGCATCTTCTGCGCAATGGTCAACATTTGGTAAAGTGGTACCTACATATTCCACGTGTAATATCCCCATCTTCTCATTTTCACCGATCAAACGTCCCATTTCGATTCAACACCACTTTTTTCGTGGCTTGAAACTTACTTGGTAAGCTATCCCAAAACCATCTTAAATATTCTTCAATCATATTGTGGTATATCAATCATCTTACAACCATTTTCAAATCTTTCAACAAAACCCATATCAGTCCTTGGTTTTCATCACTTCCATCATCAATCTTAGGTCCCCTGCAAAAAAAAAGTTAAATCTTTACTGGTTACTTAGTACAAGTTAAAAAGTACTTACTAAACTATCCATCACCAGTGAGTTTACCTCATTGTTTTTTTTTTTGGTGAATTCCCCTTTCGGAGGCTGAAATCCCATCCCCCCACCCAGCTATACGCTTCGGACCTTCTCCAGTATCCGTTGCTCCTGTGCTCGCAGCGACTCAGTCTGCAACTGCGAGAGCTCTGACATTCTGCGACTTTGCGCAGCAAACTGCAACTCCATGTCCTCCCGGCGATTTTTCTCAACCGTGCTGAACTTTGATCCAGGGATTGAACCCCAAATCCGCTGATGAGTTTTGTAGCCATGATGGGAGATCATTTCAGATTGGTGACTTATAAAACTACTGTAATTTGCCAAGATGACTGGGACAACCTGACATAACATAAAACATATACCCTGTTGGTTGGTTTAAGTTCGGGTATTTGTTGGCGAATACCTATTATTTGTCAGTAGAAATAGAAATCTCTATGACACGTTGTATATATATATACATATGTATGTATGAAACTAAAATTAGATATTTTATGTATATATATATTATATATATTATATATATTATATATATTATATATATATATATTATATCATTATGTATCATATTCGTTTGAATATTCATATTGCCAAATCGGACATGATGTGCCAAGACTGGAACAACAACATTGTTACAATGGCTTGGCCCCCCATCAACTCACATCACCGGTATTGGATTTACTTTTCTGGGGAATGATACATATATCATGTTGGTGAAGCTCAAGTCGTCCCTTTTTGGCCCATAGGGAATATGATGGAATATGGATACCTACTCAAACCCACAGGAGTCACCTGAACTCGGCCAATTCCTTGAAATTCTGAGTGGCCCGTGGCAAAGGCCATGGAGATGATCATGGGGACATCTTCAAGTCCAGACTTCCCGTGAAAAACTGGGCTACCCTCTGGTTATGACGAACACTTCGCCATGGTATAGATGGTCCATAGAAATAGATGGTTTACCTATTAAGAAATGGTGATTTTCCATGGCTACGTTAAATAACCAGATGGTAACATCTGACCACCAAAAAGTGATGTGGCTGTTTCCCGCCTCGCCGTTCTTGACCACTCGCGTCTCAAGGAGCTCCAGGTGCTCCTTGAAGGACAAGAAACGCTGCGACTCCTCGCCGAGAAGGCGGCATTTTGCCGGGGCGAAACCGGTGATTTTAAGCAGCCTGAAATGGATAAATGGGGGGTCCCAAGAATTCATGGGAAAATCATGGGAACATCATGGACAAAAACCCTAATAATTAGGTTTTAACCCAAAACTATGGGATTTGACCGCAGATTTTGTGGTATGTCTCTGGGATATAATGGGATACACAACATATCAACAACAATATGAAATTGTGATATATGTTGCATTGTCTCAAAAAATCTGAGATTTCCGATTGATGGCAAGCCATGGTGAGACAATAAATTGGCAAGCCGATTGCGATTTCGGGGTGGCAAGTTACGACACCCATACCATCTGTCATCAGCGACTTGTCGACCCACTGATTGTACAATCTGGCAGGACTTGCCCCTGATTCTGAATCAACCAGTAAGAAAAGAACTTCCGTCTTCTGATGGGGTTTAATGGGTTTAATATGGTTTAATCAGATAAATGCCTTTAAATTTGGGGTACCCTTATGTTTTGTGTCTGCATGTGTCTGCTTTAAAACAATCCAATTTGGTGTGTAACAGATTTCGAGCCATGCCCTAAGGAAAACTCACGGTGTTTGGCTCCTGCAGATGGGGCTTGTCTAGTCCAAAAAGGACAAATTGTCCAACGTCCCCAGGATCCAGATTAAGCTTTGTACATCAATGAATTGGTTGGACTTTTTACAGAAACATCTAGTTGAAATAACAGTAAACTCATGATAGATTAGGTTGCATGTGAATTAAAAATACCTGAATTATAGAAAGTCAACATGTATTCAACCCAAGATTTCCCTTCAAAATACTACAAAATGCTCCACCCCTTCTTTAAAAAAAAACAGAAAACCAGCAACCGACCCAGCGGTCGGTTAGACCGACCTCGTGTCTCCAAAGGTGCCAGGTTTCCTTCCCGGATTTTCCCACGGAACCGTGGGGAGTTTGACAGTTCTTGTCTTCTGGTGAATCATGGTTATACCCTGGTAAACATACAAAAAACTATGGAAAGATCCACCATTTTTAATGGGTAAATCCACTATAAGTGTGTTCATCAAAAATGAGAATCTAATTCGGATTTCTTTTTCAGGATTTGAGCTCGATTCATTGAACCAACAAACATGGTGATTTTCATGGGGGTTTAATATGGTTTCATGGGATATGATGTCTGAAAATCGTTCATCCTTCCTGGTGCCATTTTGACAGGGAACATTCGATGCAACAACTCTGCCTGGATGTTGGGGTACCGTTTACCTTTCAAACTAAGCCACTTCAGAATGGGCAAGAACATCCAATTAACCTATCCTCTGGTAATTTAACATAGCTATGGAAAATGGCCATTAATAGTGGATTTTCCCATTAAAAATGGTGATGTTCCATAGCTATGTTAGTTTACCAGAGGGTAACCTATCTTAATCATAAGTGTCACCGCCACAAAATACTGTTGGTTGGCACTAAGCATGGTCATTCAAATTCGAACAAACAAGGTCTTGAATGATCTGGAGTTTTATGAACCAAACTCTGCTTGTCACCCATCCACCCAATTTGATCAAATCAATCAAGAATCAATAAACTCTCCATCTTTGATGGAAACAACAAAACTTCAGAATGTTCAATGGCATAATATGAATTGATAGAGAAGATTATATCATTTTTATTCATTGTTCATCCCAAAATTCCTTTTTTATCACTCCCCATCGCTCCTTAAATCCTTCCCATCCCAGCCCGCCTTCAGCGTGCTCCACTCGTTGTGCATCATCTCCACGAAGATCTTCGAGGCCGCCACAGCAGTGTCGTTGGCCAGGCTCTTCAGATCGCTGCTGCGTTCCTTCCTGCGGAACAACGCGGGGGGGTGGAACTGGTGGAACCACCAGGGTTTCTTGGGGCGAAAAATCATGGGCCGGGAAAACCCGGAAAAAAACAACTGGAAACATGTGGAAACATCTCCTGTCTGCCATGGCGATGCTAGTATGTTGAAGATGCAATCCAATTCATCCAATGCAAATTTATGGCTGCCAGTCAAAGTTTGAGAATCAGCAGCTCGCCCCGAAGTTCTGAAACAATGATTATCAACCCATCATCACTGACCCATCCCTTTTTGGGTACCCTCCACAAGCTTCCACCGGAGTTCTCGTTGCTTCCCAGCCACTGCATCTTGTCCAGGAGTCGATTCATCAGCTCACAGGTGTTGCAAATGTTTCCGTGCAACCTGGATCGATTAAAAAAGCGACGCACAGATCATGACAGGGTCTATACCACGCAACATACATTAAGATACACCAAGTATTATTGATACATATTGATACTGTACCTATTTTTATCCTATTTTCTATTTTGTATGATATTTTGTAACTTAGTAACTTGCAGGACCCCAGTGGACCGCAACCCATAGTTTCAATCCTTTGGCACATCAAGTGGATCCAAATTCTTTGATTCTTGGGGTGGTTTACCCAACTCTTGGGAAGCAACGAGGCAAACCATTAATCATGAAACATATTTAGATGTCATGAAATGGCTACATAGGCTGACCATCACCATATGCACAATCAAGAAACCTCTCAAGCTCCTTTGCACTCAAGAGATCCAGGGTCCTTAGAAACCACGGGCGGAGTAACTCAAAATCATGCCGTTCACGTGGTCGGTGGTTTCAACCTTCCTCCAAACATCGGGTCACTGGCAGTCATCATCCCAGTTATAGGGGATGGACAACATCGATCCTGGGATCCCCCGCTGTTGCCTCAGCTGAGCATTTAAGCGAAAGAGCTCTTCAATGTGACTTCCTGGGGAGAGGTCTTTGGGACGTGGGAAATCCATGGGAAATCCTCTATAAATGGAGGGATCAATGGAACGATGCCTCTATGAATGGTGGAAAATGCATTAAACATGCATTAAATGGATAGCTGCTATAGCTCAGGGATGTTTTTTGGATAAAGATCTTTGAAGGACGGAGGATTCATGGAATCAAACTGAGGATGTCCGATAGGCCGATAGGCACCCAGCCTGTTCCGATAGGCATCCGTACCAAAAATTTTGCTGACATTGATATACGGGATGGCGGCAGAATGGCAAACCATATACCTTCATACAACCATAATGTTCATGCATATTCATGCATATTAATCCTCACCCTACCTTTCCACACTTCCTAATTATAGTATCTACATCGTCATAACTAAAGAAAAACAACAAGTTAAAACCCCTTCCAATCCCAACCTCCCCAACCTCCCCACCCCATCCCCATCTTCATCCCAGCAGCTGAGCTTATGCAGTTCCTCGCTGTCTGTCTTCCGCGCCTCCAGGAATTGCTGGCAGATGGGGCCCAGACCAGTCGAGGTCATGGCCTCTTTCAGGCGACTCAAACCTGGTCCGCTGGGTGGCTGGGAGGATTGTGCCAGGGGTTGTAAATATGGGTGTGTCTGAAAATGTTGTGTACCCCTTTTTACCCAATGGTTTTGCTGATCATTATCCCTATTAAATGGCTATAATTGGGAATATACCCTATTTTCAGACAAACCCATATGTTGTAAATATTGTAACTGGTGAGTGTTTGTGGGGTCATATCCATCATATCCCAAGTATCAATGGGATAACTGACGTAGGAAGACTATATCAATCTACTAACCCTACGAAGCAGTTGGTGGGATGATCCAGGGCTGGATTCTTAAAACTTGGTTGTGGGATGTTGTGGGGTCATTTGGAACTACGAACGCATGGGATCAGGTGGAACTGGCATCCATCGATTCCCCCAGCCATGCTGAGCCCTGGACACTGCTCCGCTTCTTGCTGAAAGGACTGGCGAAATCTCTCCAGCTCGGCAGAGCAGAGGTAGCTCACCTGTTGAGCCAGCTGCCATTGCTATCCATTACTGGTTCTTGGAAGTGTCTTGAAGAAGTTCCGCACAGAGTTTGATCTTTTACCAATCACAGCTGATTTTCAGAGTGACGCTAGAGTTCTACCTCTCAGACTTGGATTTTTTTTGCACTCTCAAAACCGAACAGAGCTTGTTCCATTTCAATCTCTGGTATTTCTTTCTGATGAAAAAAACTATCCCTCCAAGGGCGGAATCCCACCTGGCGATTGGTCTCACAGCCTCAAATGCTTCAGATCTGGGAAGTTGCGCACTTTCTGCATCAAATCCCGCCGGATTTCATCTGGCGGTTGACCTACCCCTCTGAAAATATGAAAGTCAATGGGAAGGATTATCCCATATATTATGGAAAATAATAAAAAAGTTCCAAACCACCAACCAGTCATTGGTTGAATCATGTTGAATCCACTTCAATCATCTTCAATCCCCCCTGCAGATGAAAAGCCCCCCTTTGATCCGCCAGGAAACGCGTGGAGGACACCTGCGTCGCCGCACTCTGCGGGCGCCACTCTGACCTTGGCTGCGGCGTTTGTCAAACATGGCCATGGAGAATCCCATGTATGGCCGGTGCCAGAAATGGTGTTTTTTTTGGGCAATTCATCTGTAAATGGATGTGTATATTGTACATGTATATAGAATAGAAACAACATTGTAAAATGGTTGTTTTAATATGTTTTAATGGGAAACTATGGGAAACTTTTGAAACTCATCTATAAATTACCGGAAGGTAGCTGGTCAATGTTCATGCCCAAATATAGGGCTTGACATGGCGAATGCCGAATGACGATAAGCCTCGCCCCTGACTTCTATGTAGCATGACTTGGAGGTGCAAATGATAGCAGTGGAATCAGACAGTCTTGAACGCAAGTCATCGAAACATAGACCAGAATCAACTAAGCATGGGTTTGTCTGAAAATTGGGTACCAATGGTTCATCATCATCTGCCTTGTAGCCTTATGGGTCTAGCCATGAATCACCCAATCAAGGACAACCCATGAGCCCAGCAGCTTATCATCACGCCCTTCTGGAGACAAACGGGAGGCCAGGCCTACCAGGAAGATTGACCAAATTTGTCCACTGTCATGTCTGATTATTGAATATCTGACCACGAAAGGTACGTCACCATCATGTCATTTCTGTTTCTTTAACTTCAACTTCTTCAAAGAATCTCCTGTAAAGCTAAAGATATAGAAAATATATGCTTGACTTATATATATAAACTCCATGGAAGGTGCTTGATACTAATCCCAGACAATCACAAGTCACAAACACGGCCAATCACACTTTTTGCTCTTGCCTTGTGCGATAAATCGATGGCTCTGGGGCCGGCTTGGCAGCCGACCATAGGGCGGTGGAGTGTCCATGGCTTTCGGTCACGGTGTATCTTTGCTGGCTTAGGTGGCTTGATGCCATGGGAGAAAATGCTGCTGTTGTCCACTGCAAATCCAAACCTTTATCCAAATATATGGGAGAGCCGAAACTGGAATGGATCAGCAAGTGAGCACACCGTTGCTTTCCTCGTGCTTAAGATATGTGGTGCCTACCTCCCAAACACAAAAATATTCTTCGGAAGAAAATGCCTCCGTATGTGGCGCGTGATCCTTGACTTGAGATGCCTGCAGTCCAATACAAATAATGTGTTCGTTCGAATCATAGCTAGCATAAAAACATACTCTGAAACCATCAAGATACTAGTATGGGTTGGACAATGGTTGGACTAAAGTCTCAAAATCCTTCACTGATCCCCCAATGAATATCCCAAAATAATTTTAACAGACTATATATCTCCTGGTATTGTACAGTTTACTTACCCACCATCTGGGGATATTTTGCACCATTTTGGATGGTCAAAGTTTGACCCTGGACATGCATTGAATACCAGCTGCTTGGCGCTTGACAGCTGGACATCACGAGATACAAAATCTGAGTATGTCTTGGGGAATGCGCCAAACACCCTTGGAAAGGGATCAACAAGGGAGTTCCAGTTATGAAAATCTGTACACTGCAATTTTTCCGCCAAAGTTGCCATCAAATATGAACAACTTATAGACTTTATGTAAATAATCAGTTGCTACCAAGTATTGACGTGAAGACCCTACGACCAATTTGCCGGGTTCGAAGTCTTAGGCCACCCCAATGTGGTCAGTTGGGATCATCCCGAATCCAATCGCTTAGGGATGTTTCGGGCACCAAACAGTTTGTGGTTAGCGAACCTTAGCGATATGCACGTTTTTTCCCTTATAGATCTTATAGTAGAACCAGAATTTCCATGGGCAAAACTACCATTTTGATCAATTTTGTTGGCAACATCATGTAACAACCATAATTTCCGATGGTGAAAACATGTGAAAACCACTTTAAGCTTATTCAAAAGACCTACAATTTTCGTCCATTTTCTTCAGTTTTTCCACATTTTTTTGTTCAAAGCAATCAGTTTGTCTCTGGCCCCTGCCTCTGTGGCTTGAAGCCACCAGATCGAGGCATCCCTTGCGCATGAGCACGTTACACACCTGAAGCGTGAGGGTATACCATGGTTGGTATACCACCAATGTTCTGCGATTTTTTTTCGAGGAAACCATGGTGAAATGATGGTGAAATGAGGTCTTAAACCATGTTTCATGGAGCAGCATGGTTTCAGACGATCCCACATCAATACTTTGGATAGTTTCTCTGGTTAGTCAATAGATTAATCTATGTCTATGTTATCATTTTATTATGTGTCGATTTGCAGAACACCGTGCTTTCAGCCACCAAATATAGAGGGGATCAATTCTAGGAGTTGGTCTTAGCCCTTTTCAACATATATGAGTCGATTTGAATCATCCCAGGGAGGAAAACAAGCATAATAACATATGGGATGATTTGAATCATCCCAGGTGGCATATTTGACTCATTTGAAACTGTTATCCAATAACCACTTTTTTTGAAACCAATAACCACCTTTTTTACAGTGCCACAGATCGTGGCTGAAATCCGGTGGCTCAATCCTGTGGCCTCACAAAATCTGAGCTGAGACAGAAGCTGTTGCTGTTTTCATCCGCATATCATCATGATTAAGTATGCTTTAAAATGTGCTTTACTCCCAGTACATAAGATATTATCATGAGTGTAATATTAATATTATCATATTATCACAATAATAATCATCATCAGTAGTATTATGTTTAATATGATTTAATTACCCATAATATTACTGACCATAGTATGTATAATAATAATCATCATCAGATGATAATAAACATTATATAACCAATAACAATAATAATAATAGTCATCATCATCATCATCATCACCAGTAGTATTATGTTTAATTACCCACATTTATATAACATATATAACCTTATAACCATACTGACCATAATCATCAATGAGAAGTGAACAAAAAATCCCAGCACCGGTTGGGATCAAAGGATCTGACGCAAACACGTTCCACTGGGTCGTCACAGGGAAGCGAATCCACCTGACTGGGCGCCAAGCACAACGAAACCACGGATCAACGGTTAGAAAAAGCTATGGCTATTATGGCTGGTATACACTTCGGGAGTTTTTAGATCATTATACAGTATCATTGTACATATGTCAACGAATAAATGGTTACCTGATGTTCCCTTAATCAGTATATAGACATCTTACACTTAATTTACAGTAAAGTATTTTATCGGTTGGTAATTATTGCACAGTTCTTCGATTGATGACACATCTTGGAGTATCAATGACCATGATGGACAGGATGAATCGTGTCTTGAAGTTCGCCACCATGTTTCTTCGGATATGTGTGATGTATATCTGAATGGTCTGACCCATAGTCATTTGAGCATGGGCCCAACTTCCGTATATACCCCAAAATATTGGACGGCTCAACAGAAAAAGGATGAATTCTTGTCCCTTCCTGGGCCTTGAACTCTGTTGACTCTTCTCTCATACCACATTGCTAATGTTTGACCAAACAACGGGAAACGCGGTTCAAAGGTATGTCCACAATGTGGGGTTTATTCCAAGCCATACCTGGATTGATTCATGCAGGAAACCACGGGCTTTACGGCTGTAGCAAAATACAGGATTAAGCCCTGATGTTTTTTTCCAGTCAACCAATTCTGGGGGGAACACCAAAATCACATTCAGCAATGAAAAAACATTCAGCAACTAGATAACATTCAGCTTTAAACATATTAAGAATTATTAAGATGCATCCATATGATTTCAACATATGTCAACACTCACGTGAAAATCGTGAAAGCTGGGAGCCGCGCATGATGGGTTTTCCCATCACTTAGGCGCGCCCTTGGATCAACGGCTGCCATGCGAGGAGTTTGGCCAACCGGCACAGTGGTTTTGGAACAAGTACAACAAAAAAAAGTAGAAATTCAAAGATGTTCAATATTTAATCTGTGTTTACCGCAAATATCTGCAAATGGTAAATCAACACTAATCTCGCACCGAAGCACAAAGAGGATGTCAACCATTCTTCACCAACAAGTATGGCTTTGTCATGCTTTGTCAATATGGTATCCCAATTTTCAGGGTTGATCACTCGATATTTCCCAGTAAAAATATATAAAAATGAGCATTCTTCAAGTCATCCCTCTGGCATTCCATTCATAGTTGATTCGCAGGGATTCCCCTATTGGATCCCAATCCCAGTGAATCCAGTGGATTAATTCATCCCCAATATAGTGACATAGTGGGTAGAGAATCCAATAGGGCATAATCCATTGTAGTGGGTAATATTATAATATATTACCCTCTGGTAAATTAACATAGACCCTGGCAGATAGGGGTTGGAAGACTAGTTTCCATTAAAAATTTGTGATTTTCAGGGTCTATGTTTATTTACCATAGGGTATAATCCCGGAACTAATCATCAGCCACGGCATCAAGGCCCCAACAACATCGCGGATGCCTGGCGAACGCGGCGTTGCTGGTATCTATCCTCGTTTTCAACCGATCTTAACGGAGGATTCTCCATTTCCGGCTTAGATTGCTAGAGGTCATCGTCTCATCAACTTTCAATGCAAATACTTTCACATGTTTTCGCATCTTGCGGACAAAAGCCTGAGTATAATTGGATCACAAAAAGGTTCCTAATCTAGCAAACAAGTAAAACTCACAAACCTGAAATAAACAACTTTGGGATCATTCACTCCTCCTACTAAACACGAGGAGATACAACGATGATTGGGACACCTGGAAGCACAGATTCCAGTACAAAAGGGAGAGAAAAAGTACATCAAAAACACTGATTGGGATTTCCGACATGCACCAATATGCACCATGAAACAGTTGCAATGCCTATGACCGCCGTTGAACCACCGTTGGCAAATCAGGATGCGAGCCGTCACCGCGATGTTGAGCGTCATGGTGTCTGCACCTGGCCACTGTTTAGAGCCCGCGAGTTTGGACCCGTGGCTCGTCAACTGGATGTCGCCTTCATTACTTGTTTCCAATCGAAAAATACAGTATGTGATGGTTTCAACGAATATTCATCCCACTGTTTTTTCATCTGTTTGTAGTGTTTTTTCCCAAAAGTCTTTGGATGATTTGAATTGATTTGATAGGTCTATCATGATTTACCATATGGCTATTGGTCAAAACCCTGGCACCTAGTGAACCCCCAAAATAGCTGGTAAATGGATGTTCATCCCATTAGAATTGATAACAAAGGTTTTGACCCACCCCCATATGGTTTCCCTATGTTCCCTCCGTTGCAGCCTCGGGTGAAGAGAGCCCGCGACTCGCCCACATCGCACTTGCAGCGCACCCCTTGTGCTAGGCGAAGCAAACCTGGCTAGAGAAGTTTCGGGACATATGTTAGATGTATATGTATATATATATATATATTTATTTATCTATTTATATATATATATATATTATATTAATTATAGATTAATTATATATTGATATACATATTTGTTGATAAAATATGATAAGATTCAATGATATAACATGCTATAATATGATAACACTCTATCAGTGGCTTTGTTTACAATTAGTATCAATTAGTGTATGTCCGTCAAGTTAATTCATTTGGTGAGAACCTCGAAAATAACATAAAATAACTGATTGATGAATATGTCTGGATGATATTTTTGGGAGCAGTGCCATGAAATCTTAGGGGTTTGGCTGAACCAACTAACATTTAAGATCATCTACCCTCTGGTTATGACTAACATAGCCATGGAAAATCACCATTTTTAATAGGTAAACATAGGTAAACCATCTATAAATGGGCCATTTTCCATGGCTATGTTAAATAACCAGAGGGTAAGTATCTCATTTTTCTACGCCAATCAAAATCATGATAACACACACTGTGACTTCTTGCGGTGTCAATCGCCATGGTCGCCATGTTGCAGGAAATACTTGTCACCATACCATCCCCACAGGGCATCGCATAAAAATCATTTCGACATCCCGTGTTTCCGTGTTTCCGTGTTTCCTCATCGCTGAAGGTACTAGTACTAGGTAATACTAGGTCTAGGTATTTATGTCAACAAAGTTTATACATGTTTATACTATGGGTTTGAAAATAGGGTGCGTCCGTGTTGTGTGCCCCTAGTTTTCAGACACATCGAACCATCGAGTACCGTGGCAGCAGTGAACCTTTGGCCAAGCAGCTTCTGGATAGCACCATGGGTTCCAGCGGTGGCAGTGATCGCACCTGGCAGATCTGGCAGGTACAGGATTAGCTATGATCATCCAGTAAGTGCATTAGCTGTGCGTCAAGACCAACTAGAGAATGTTCCCAGTGTATCCTAACCCATAGGATCCATGTATGGTATATATGCTAACATTGGGGGTATATTGATGGTAAATGTTACCATATATGGCATACATGGATCCTATGGGTAATGTGTTATCCCATTTATCTTTGGGCTACAACTTATAACCCCACTAGCTAGTTATGCTAGTTGCCAGGGGCAACTTAGTACTCCCCACCTCCCCCGCGCTCTCCAGCTGCTCTTGCCGCATCTGTTGAATCCTCCACAAAGGCCCAACGTCCCCCAAGCCACAGCATCATTCAATGGCATCCATGGCTATTCAAACCTGGCTATTGAATGCCTATTTAAAGAAAGTATAATATAGTGGAAACAACTCTAGCAATTCAACCATCAACTCACACATCCTTGACTTGTCCCAGCTCCTTGACTCGAAATGCTTTTGAAGATCCGTCACCGTCGCTTTGGACAGCAGCTCCCGCGCATGCCTGGTGAATGGCTCTGGAATCTTCAAGGCTTCCATGCGGCTCATATTTGGACACTCCGATGATGGCTGACGGCTGGCAACATGAAACCCTCATGAAAGCCTCCAACATGATTGCCAAGAGAAAGCCATCCGGACGGTCATCCAGCCGTGACAAGTATGTCCATCACATTGTGACGAAAGGTCTAAGTCTGACGATCTAGGCCCTGACCCTACAGAAACTACCTTCTGGTAGTCCAACCAAGCAATGAACCTTTGCAAATGATCTTGGGATACAAAATGGGTGGCGGTTCAATTGCAAACTTGGACCAGCACATTGGCTCTACACACCCCTTTGCACATCCCAACAAAAATGGCCAGCAATTTACGTGCTACATCATTTCAAAAGTTTCGAATGAAATCTGTACATACTCCAAGAACTGTTGAACCTCAAAGACCCTGAAGGAAATTTCAAATTTCAAAGGATAATAATCCCTCAAGGCATATTAAATCCGTTCTTAAAAATTTTAAGGATATTAATTTATGATTATGTCCACCTCTATAGCTTATTCCTTGATAAATAAATGGTTTGGTGAACATAAATTTATGATAAATATATAATCCTTGAATTTATGGATTTTTGAATCACCTTGACCCTCTCACCAACTGGACCGCCTCTGCACAGACTCACCAAGCTCAGGCTTTGCCAGGTCATCCCTGAGATGGAGATGGTTGGAAATCAGCCCACCCATGGTAATCTTCTTAATATCTTAATATTATTTAATATATTTAAATATGGTTATGATAGTCTTGATAGTGATATGATATTGTTTTAGAAGTGGGTAAACACCACTAATAATTAATTAGTTCTATATGTTCTATGTTGAGTTCTTATGAAACACATGAGACGAAGTGGTTTACCATCTCCGAATCGCGCCTGGTTCGCCGGGTCATGGCGCTGCGAAAGAATGCATCCGCCTCGGCCTCAGAAAATCTTTGAAGGGATACAAAGATTACAAAGGCCCCTTAAAAAATCTCCTTTTTTTTTACATCTCTGGGTATCTGAAATCTGGAAACTATGATAAACTATGGTGAGTTTCTGGTGAAGTTCTCTTCACACAAAGCCTGCTATGATATTTTGACGACAGAAAAAAGAACACAAAATGCATCACCCTTAGATCCTAAGGCCGGCTTGACAACGCCCTCAACTTGAGCAAGAATCTGTAGGGAATGACCCAACATGCGACCCCTGGATGATCCTCTCAAAATCAAGATCAAAACGTTGGAATTCATGTCATTCAATCCAAGAGCAAGTAGCAAACCTGCTTCCCATATATTTATGGTCATGCCGAACTGGCGACGACTTTCTGCAGCATCTGAGTGACAGAAAGGTTTTCCTTCTGCAAGAGCAAATCTCCAAGGTATCTGCCTTGGCAGCATTTGTTCAGCTTCTGCACTGTATATGTTGATCCCAAAAAAAATGGTTGCCCCTAAAATCATCGAAAATTCACTGCTAAAAATCATGATTGTCCCGCATTGCATAGGGATAAAATCAAGGGAACCTTCACACTTTGAGACACAGGCTACTTGAAATCATTCCAAGTAAGGGTATATGAAAGAATAAACGACAAATTTAATGGAGGATGTTTTTAGTTGTGGTTCGCACATTGTATAAATATTATCATTTATTATATTTGATATTATATTTGATATTTATAGTTGTTCTTCCTATTAGCGTTGCTGCTTTCGACTTTCATTGCCACTAGTTTCATGACCATCGTGTTTTGACTCAAACACATCATGTCACCAATGAACGTGCTGGACGGGAGCCACTTCCACTGGGGCAGCGTGCAAAGGGAGAAACCCACCGATAGCTCGGCTGACTGCAAAGTCAGCAATATGTACCTGTGAAATCAAGATAATCAAGCAAAGTCAGCTCTTCTGGATTCTTCTGGTAGTTTTTGACCCCCAATCATCGACAGGGCTTGTGAACACTGCTCGTTCTTCAATGGCAGCTTTTTGGGTCAGGACATGCCGACATGCCCATTGTCACCACATGGTTTCCCCAGGAGGCCGCACACATTGGGGATCGACTCTGGGCCCTCAGTGTGGTTTCATGGTTTAACCAGGATCGAAGAAGATTCCCAGCCATGTTCCACTGTGACCTTGGAAACTGCAACCATCCTGAAAGATCCTGAAAGTAAGTCAGTATCAAATTCAGTGTTCAGCATTACGGTAAAGAAGAATCAGCATTATAATCAAGTCCATGGATATATAATCAACAGTAAATGGTTATAGTCATAGTTATGATTAATCCATCTATTAATAATCAATCAATCCATATATCCATGTTTATCCATCTATCAATAAATGGATCATGCACAATGCAACTTCCCGGTCCTGTAGGTCTCATCAACTAAGCCCCCTGGCCGTGCACGGAGTGCACGGGCGGCCTTCCAAACCCGCAGGCCTTGGGTGGGGACCATCCAGGACTCCAGGAACTTCATTTTTTGGGGTGGGCACCCAAAAGTCCAACATGGCAATGGATAATTAGAAGAACTCAAAATATCTCAAAAAAAATCGAGAAAATTTAAGAAAATAACATGTTCGGGAAGAACATTGTCAATAAATCGTCCTTTTTCCAGTGCCAGAGTAGATTCTAATAGATTCTAGAGCGTGTCTAGAAGAAGAATATGGGTCAACGGGCAAATCATCTTGAGCCAGAGCTGTATGATTCGGGATATTCTGGGAAGTTTGGATTGAACATTTGGATGACTCTGGGTGGATGTTTGAATTGGTGTTTCACATGTTTTGGGATGCAAGCACCGGATCTCCTTTTGCATTCATTTATTTCAGAGGATCGCTCAATCAAGTGAAACAATCACGGCGTGTCACGTCAAGGGCTTCATAACTTGGCGGAAGCAGCATATCCTTGCAGTAGGAGCTGGATAAGTGATGAACGATGCACATGTTTGCTGCCAGTAACACCTCAAGTAGCATCTACTCAAGTCTGTGAACGTCAGGTTCAGTGACGATTTTGGGTGTCCGCAAGGCGGTTTTCACCTTGCCATCACCGTGCCGTCTTAAGGGTTTACACGCATTGGCTACATATGACTGTTGCGGCTCGCTTCCATTTCACGCGCAACCGCAGGGGCACACGACGCGCTCGCGGCGGGTCAGGGCGGCGACAGGGAGTGGAGCAGCGCTTGAAGCTTTCAGTGGCACTGTGCTCAGCGGGTTCACCGTGGCCTCAGATCTCAGTTTTGGGAAAACTAATGAGAAATCATGGTTTCTACCCTTCAGGCCCTTCAGGTAGAAGACTATAATGTATATTATACTTTTATGTAATGTAATGTTAAAGCATAAGGCTTAAGGGTTTCTTGTTGTTGGCTGCTCAATGCTGCTCAACAATAAAAAGTAATGAAAAAACAATTTACATGGGCACCGGCGCCGGATAGAATCATGAACTTGTGAGTCGCTGGCTCACAAAATGATGTGAAACTCAGAAATTGACAGCCGCAAAGTCCATTGATGTCCATTGGCAAATAGGGACTTGATTGGAAAAAAAGGGCTGAGGCCTCTGAACATCTGTAATTTTAAGTAATTTTCTACTGAGATGGATTGGGTCTTGCCGGAAACTACCAAATTCTTTCATTGACCTACCTGGAGAAGCAGAAACCTCAAATGTTCTGCTCATATGGGAAATAGTCGTCATATGGCCAAGGCCAATGGGAAACAAACACGAGATAATGAGGGGCTTCCAAGTGTTTGAAACCCTGTTGGGTGTCAATTTCTTGCAATCCACATGTAAACTGGGAAAGAAATGGAAAGAATACATACCAAACTCCAAATCTTGCAGTTACTACACACACTACGCCCATCCTGAAATCATATCCCTTCCATTTCAATTCCTTCGGCAGCCACAAATTTCCGCGTTATTCAGACTCAAGGCACCTGCAAAGGGCGAGAATATGCTGCTGGAACCTGAAGGCTCAAGCGTCTGGGTGACCGGCAGTTACTGCAGAACATGGCAAAAAAATCAGCATGATGTGGAGAGGAACGACGAATGGAAATCGATTGGAAAACTATATATGAACCTCAAAACCACACAGTTGCATCTCCGTTTTGACACTGAATGCGCAACTGTCTTGGGTACTTGAGACAAACATGGGGGAATACGGGATACCGCGAAATTGCCATGTTCAAGAATATGATGATAAACCAAGGATAATGTAGGCTTCGGTGATTTTCCCTGACATGTTCAGACACGCCACTTTGAATAAAGCCTCACCGGGATTCGAAATCTGCTGAAAAGCTGGACGTGGACGTGGCAGGCGTCGGCCCCGGAAACCATCCAGTTTGGGATCGGGCCCGGTGAACGGTGACACCCATTGTCGGTAACATTCCTCGGTTGGGGTGTCATCAATAAGGGCAGTTTTCCCACAATTTGGATCGTGATGATCGTGGTATGTTAAACTTAAACTGTGAGGTTAGAGCGGTCTTTACTAAATGGCAGGGTCTGAATTGATACAATGAGGTTTGCACTTGGTATGGGGTTGTTGATCTCACGGGATCTGTGATGGAAACCGTATACTGCATCAGCATCCCGCGGGGTAATACGATGCAAATGATATGGAGGGGTTGCATGATGGACATTTAATGGATATCTGATGGATATCTGATGGATAGTATGGGTCGCAGTTGCTGATGGCATGAGCCACAGACACGTACATCTCATCATTCTACAACATTTGCATCCCACCCACCCTTCAACCAACTTGGAATCGGTCCATATTATACCACCAAACAACGTGATTTAAAACAACAAAAACAGATGGATTGGCTGATTAATCCAAAAAATCTCGAAACATGACCGTGGAATTTAATTGTGGATCTGTTGGCAACCCAGGTTTGACCCATACCCTCATAATGCGAAGCTTCCAAGCTGGGCCACAGGCTAAAGTTTCCAACGCCGCTCCAGATCCGCATCGCTTTGGCAATGGACACGGCATAGGCATTGGCTTCAAGCTCCATTCGCTTGCGCATCTCGGCTGGTTTTCGGCTTCAAGTTGCGTGTTTTACAAACTGACACAACCACTATCAAGAAATGCCACCACAACTTCAGGCTAGAACCTTGTAGCACCACATGAGATTGCGGACAAACATGTTGGTTGAGCCAGGCACCCAAAACATGAAAGTCTTTTTAGGGATCATCCAAAAACAACTTGCAACACTTAAACATACTTAAACAGAATTTGATGCCGAAAAAAATACACCCCTAACAGTCCCTAACGGGTAACATGGGTTTGCCGCTGCCTGGGTCAAAAAGTACCAAGGCACGTACAAAGGGTCCCACTCCGGCATTGGGATTGGTGCTTCCCACACCTCTGCCACCAGGCACCGAGTTTGCAAAGCTACTGACATGGCGTTCCATCTTGACAAATCAGAGGCTTTCAATGGCTTTCATCTGAAAACTCGGAGGCATTTTCTGCGATGTATCAAGAAAACTGTCTACATTCGTGTTGAAACATATTGGATGTGTTGCAACTGCATCACCACACTTTTTGGCCGAGAAACTCTGCCACTCACCAGGGAAAATACAACGTCTCCCCCCAACTCGCTGATAACGGCTTCACTCAGGTAGTCCTAGGCAGGGCACAGGTCGCGTAGGGTCAACAATCCAGGAAACTGGAACAGAAACATGTTTTACAGCTCATTGATGCAATCTTGTTCCGTTCTGTGGGGGATTTGTTGAAGCAAGAACATGTTTTACACGGAGCAAACTCATGAATCACCTGAAGTGACAAGTTGAGGAAAAAAACATGTCAGTCTGGCCATTCCGGTAATTGAAATCACGTTTCACATCCATCTGTAGACCAACCTGGGCTAACCAACAGAGTCAGCCGTGTCCTGGTAGTCCACCAGCACCAGAAGGCGCACGCGGGACCGCGGGAAGCGCGCCTTCAGCGCGTGGAAGAGGTTCGGGATCGCCCGCAACTCATCGGTGCAGTTCACCTCGGCGGTTCAGAGTTCAAAGTGGACCACGGAACTTGGATCAAATGGCATTACCAGATCTAATTGCACTGATGATGGGATGGATGTGCCACAAGATCTTGCCATAGTGCAACCAAGCAACAGAGCGAATAAAGACAATGTGTTCCTTGCGGTGGCCACAATGAAAGGCAACATGTATTTCGCCAAAGCATCTCTTTCGACATGTGTGATTATTATGTCCACAACCGTTTCTTTTCCAAGGCATCATCAACAAGAGAACTGGACCAAAGCATACCTAAAGACATCTGAGAAATTCTGAGAACAAGAAACTGGGGCATGGGATATGACATGACCCAACTGGTTGGTCACGGGGCCGAACAAGAAACTGGGGTAGGGACATGACCCAACTGGTTGGTCACCGGGATGGTTTTTGGCTTCGGGTCGGGTTTAACCGCATTATTGTACAGTGAAAACTGTAAAACCTCTGCAACTGGGGGATTCCACACATTGCCTTCCGCTGCTGCCAAGCTGCATCCGACATGGTGAGGAAGCGCTCCTTCCTTCTCTCCATTGTCTGCTGCACCTGCCACCCGCAGTGGAACTGAGCACAACAGCTCCACAACATAGAACTGATTCAACCAATGGATTTCAGTCAAAGGAGAACCTACTGGATGCCGTTCTTTTGTTCCCCCAAATATATCCGTACTTGAATATATGGAGGTTCCTGTAATTGTTCCCTTCAACGAATTCTGGAATTCAAAATCTGCACATGCCATTGCCTGCTACAATCGTCCCTCCACGAAGGATATCCAAGGATCTAAATAATGAGTGCCGCATTTTGTACCCCACAGATCTATCCCGTCGTGGGCTTCGACAATGCAGTCCATCCCAGGGTCCAATGTTTGGATGGTCCGATGGTAGCGTGGGGTTGGCAACTGCAGCTTTCTCTCAGGTCAACTATGAAGGTGTTTGGAAGGTCCCCAGCAATGCAAGTGACCATCCATCATCATCCATCAATCCTGCTCGTTCACACATGAAAACCGCAAAAAATTGACCCAACGACTCTTTATCGGGAGTTGGATGGGCCCCAGTAACATCCAACAACGAAGCATTTAGATCCATCAAAATCCATCAAATCAAGTAGCCCAATAAGAAATTGAAGGGGTTGTGACGGTTATGATACGGGTTGTGAGCCCCAGTCACCTATCATATCCTCACATCATGGATCCGGCCTCCTTGTCCCTGATGTCATGGTGCCAATAACTGCCGCCCCAGGCCATAGGCAACACCCGGCTGCCGCAGGCTTGGGTGATTGGGGCTTCCATGGTCATGAAGTCCTGCAACGGATCACATGCGGATCGGATGGCTGATGGCTATCTTGGCTGGAAGTATCTGCAAGACTGTGGTCTTGGGAGACAACCCCTCCGTCCTGAAAGTTGGTCGCCAACAATTGGGTGACCTCACTCCAACAACATATTCGGAAGACGTCGGAAGATATGAAAGTAATTACTCAGTGTAAGTCAAGCGGGTTTGTCCTGAATGGGGCGGTCTACCCCCAAATTGATCCAGACTGAAACTTTGACAGAAAAAATGATGATAAACCACTGGATTTTGATTTGACCCTATATTTATGAACCCACTAGATTCGTGTACTGTCTACCTACACTTCTACCGCCCTATCCATTTTCATCATTTTGACCTTGTACATCACTTTTCAATTACCTTGGTGTATAAACCATCAAACAAATGGCTTGATTTTTTTGGCATCCGCAAAAATTGAACCATAATCCCGTGAATCATCATTATCCCATGTGTATCCATTTCTCCATTTCCTGACAACCCATATTTTGACCATGCAATCACATCATGTAATTTTGTATAATTGTGCATTCTCTGGACCACTTTGGAGGGTTGATGATTTTGTTCTGGAGGCTTCCTAAGTCATGAGGGTTCCCCAAATTCATCCAACGGTTATTATTTCTTATCAATGGGAACACCAATGGTTTGGGATATCCATACCTTAGGAATCTTGAGGACAGTTCTATATTTTTCATGCCCTAGGTAAAATCGCTGGGATTTATGGGTGTTTACACAGGGATTTTCAATAACTCTATATAGGGTCTAAACATATTGGAACCATTTGGAACCTATGTATTTCAACCATATTTTGAACAGATATGAACATATGGGTGTGTCTGAAAATAGTGTACCCCTACACCCAATGGTTAATGATCATTATCCCTACTAAATGGCTATAATTGGGGGTATACCCCATTTTCAGACATACCCATATGAATATATACTTACCAGATAAATGTCAGTTTTTGACCCATCCCAATATATGCCTCAATTATGTGCCTTAAGGTGTGCCAAGGCACGCCCTCGCAGCGGCTGCGCATCCAATCGAAAGGCCCTGCCGCGCCTCGGAGGTTCAAGCTCTGCAAGGCCTGCGCGACCCCACCTCGGTGTTGACCCAAAAAAACGGGCCACACGGGTCTGAAAACGGCTGAGACTTGCCATTCTGATGTGACGAAGATGTGGGAAATTGATGGAAATTCTGGGAACATGATTTTGAAAAATGGTCGAAACTTGGATGATCCAATTGGTGTTGGAAACGTTTAGAACATTTTAGAACCTACGCATGTTTGTTATCGTCTTGACCCATTGCAGAGCAGTTGTATGGGGCAAAAAGGCAGTTGCAAGCCATATTCCGACTTCAGGAATAACCATATTACAAGTCTACCGCGTGTCTTGAAGATGCAAGGGGCAAAAATTGACCAGAAACTGTACATGTCCGTTGGATTCATTCTCCCAAACAACATCACAAATAACATCTAATATCAAATACAGTAATAGACATATTTAAAACATCCGCAGGCGGTGATGATTTGAAGATCACCGCCTCAACGATCCACAACTGTCCACTGTCGAGGCGCAAAAGCTTCCCAAGCTGACGAATTTGGTCTTGCTTAGGATCTGCTTCATCTTGGGATCTTCGAGCCCCAAGCAGCTCCTGTTTCATGGCCTTTCCAGCCCTGGAAAGGCCATTTTTTGTGGGATATCAATGATATCAATGATATCAATGGATATCAATCGTCTCAAGGGCCCCAACATATCAAGCATGCCCAAACCAATCCCAAACAATGAAACTCATCCGACAAGTTTCCAGACACATCCAGAAGTTACACAGTCCTCCGCTGAAGCTGGAGGGTGGGATGAAATAACGGATCTCCCCGCACGGTTTCTTCAATGTCGGCCATCATGGCCTGCAGTTCCACATACAAAGCTGTAAATCGAATCAAAACCACCAAAACCCCGAAGATTGGAACATGTTGGAACCATACCATCCATTGCATGGTAAGGTATATGCCGATATGTAAACCCAAAAAATGCCTGAGTGTGGCGATGTGGGTAGTCAAAGCTTTCGAGTTCCAAACTGGAATGTGCAGTTTTGAGTCGCTGGCTGACGAATGTTCAAGCGGCCGGAAAGCAAGCTGAATGTAAGCACAAACAGCTGCGCAAAGCAGTTTTAATCATGAGAAATCAATGGGGGTTGAAATTCCAGGGGGTGGGTTGGCCACCCCTTTTTGTAGCTACAAAGCCTTGAGCCAACCCCACCTACTACCAAAATGGGATCTTGAGTTCAAAAAAGACCAAAAAAAAACCTACCAAAAGGAAGCGCCCAGCCCTTCCCCCCTACTAAAAGACAATGTGATTTTAGATGTCTATATAGATGTCTAAATGGATCTAAATGGCCCATTTTGTTGAAGATTCTTAGAACGGGATTCCTTTTTGTAGGGAGCCCATTTTTCATTGATTTTGGGTCTAAACATGCCCAAAAAAAAAACAAAAGGTAGTGAACCCCACCGGTGACCCCTGGGGATTGCTAGGACGCATCAGATCTGTGGATTTTTTCTTCGCGTGATTCGCGTGAGTCACAAGATGTCTTTTTCAGATCCTGCGTTTGCGCTGGGAATGTCCCATTTCAATCGAACAAACCGACGTGTTAGTTCTTCTTTTATATGTCACACATAATTCTTCTAAAGTTGTCTTCAGCCTTGCTGGGTTTAAGTTTGGATTACACTAGGCGATCGGTTTCGAATGGGCAGGCCTTTTTGATCTTTTTGTTGGTGCATGTCACTGGCAAGCCCTCTAAACAGATTTGGGGCCTACCGTTGACATTCGGTAAACCAATGCCGAACCTGTACCAATAGAATC
>Ga0126342_10001689_pt1 | contig 32062 bp, 25 predicted proteins | sample Cyp1metagenome_FD_92528 | JGI IMG/M metagenome (GOLD analysis project Ga0126342, IMG submission 92528) | Coral microbial communities from Lord Howe Island, Old Settlement Bay, Australia - Cyphastrea 1 metagenome | ecosystem: Host-associated > Invertebrates > Cnidaria > Coral ...
CATATCTATTATGATATCAATGGGAATATTATGATATGATTAGACGTTTCCATCATATCATGATATATAAGGCCTTATATGGTACAGTACCTCCATTTTAGGATCCTGGAATTCCCATTGATGCTATGATAGATTAGATAATTATGATAGAAAATAGATCATATCTATCGTGATATCAATGGGAATATTATGATATGATACTAATCTTTGATATGATGATTTGATATCTACATGATATGAATATTATGATATGATATGATATGATTCATGATACTCATCAATGATCTTGAAAAAATGATCTGATAATATATGATATTATATATGATATCTAATCAATGATCTTATCTAATCTAGTCTATCTATCTCAAAGTACCAATTTTAAGAACATCAACCAACAGTGTTTTTCAACACTTCTCTAGCTTTCGACAATGGGGGTGATGTCAGCACGCCTTTCGACATTGTCCCATGGATGTTCCTTTCGTTTTTTTCAGTTGTCCAAGAGGAATTCGAGGCAGTTTCGATTGGAAAATGAGCCAGTCTCAACCATCAGTTTTCAACGTCCTGAATATTATGATAGATAGATTAGGTAATTGATATGATAGTCTTATCTAATATTAAGATATCATAATATTGATAGATTAGATTAGATAATTATGATAGAAAATAGATAATATCTATTATGATATCAATGGGAATATTAGATAAGATACCCAATTCCAAGACCAGCAGCGCATGTTCAGTTTCCGATCGTCACTGTCGAACCCAGAAATCTATGCGATCCGTGGATCATGAACTAAGCAGTCAACCCAGTCATCAACCAACTTGGCTAAGTTATTTGCTCATAAGCCCAACAGTCAAACGAGTCATCAACCAACTTGGCTAAGGTATTTGCTCATGAACCCGACAGTCACCCCAGTCATCAACCACCTTGGCTAAGTTATTTGCTCATAAGCCCAACAGTCAACCAGTCATCAACCAACTTGGCTAAGTTATTTGCTCATAAGCCCCAGTCAACCCAATCATCAACCAACTTGGCTAAGTTATTTGCTCATGAACCCGACAGTCAACCCAGTCATCAACCACCTTGGCTAAGTTATTTGCTCATAAGCCCAACAGTCAACCCAGTCATCAACCAACTTGGCTAAGTTATTTGCTCATAAGCCCAGCAGTCAACCAGTCATCAACCAACTTTGCTCTGGGTTGATAACTGGACTCCCATTCGGGCTGCTGCTAATCCCAAATAAACATAAAGAAACGAGGTCGATTCATAATCCCTTTAATCATCAACAAACCCTTATTTGTGAATGGCACCCACTGAATTATGATGGTTGAACCCTGTACAAACGATCATTCAATCCCCATGTTTGATAACTGATAGCTTATCAAGCAGGATGTTTGAGACTATTTAGCCATTGAACCCCATGTTTGATGATGCACCCCCTATAGGCCCTATAGTCATGAAGCTATTGTGCGGTTTCAACAGCTTTTCACCAACCAACTCCCCTCAACTGGTCCCCTCTCCGCCTTGGTTTGTATCAAACTCATCGCCGGGGCAAAGCGCAACGTTACTCGCAGCGTGGGTAGGGAATGGAGCCGCAGGGAGTCCTGCCGGAATCAGCTCCAACAAAAAAATGTGGCCTTACCGTCAAGAATCATATGGTTTGCATATATATATATACATGAACCTAATTATACATCTATATAGTAAAATCCACTAATAGGTTGGAAAGTAAAATCTGGCTAAATAGTGACCAATCACATGTCTATCTTTGTGGAACTTACTATATATTATGCATTTAGATTAATTAGAAGATATATGGGAGTATCCCAAAATGGTGCACGTCATCAACAAAAACATATGCATATGTATACTCATACTGGAGTAGATCGAATGTGGAAACTGTGTAAATCAATCTAAATTTGGAGTATGTGAATAGTTTTTGAAAAATCCATATTCTATCTGCTTCAGGATGATTGTGTGCGTGTACTGTATGTATATATATATATAATTTTATATATAGTTTGATATGTGACAGTTTGGCTCAAAATCAGACCGCCGGAACTTGGGTTCCGTATTGAAAATGACCCCAGGGCCGCCTAGGGCCACTTGTAGCTTTCCACAATTGGAAGATGGCGAAAGGGTGTGTTGAGTATGGTTTCATATGGTTTAATAGGGATAATCATCGGATAATCATGAGATATTAATCTGGTTGGTGGTTTCAATCCCTCTGAAAAATATGAAAGTCAGATTGGATCATCATCCCAGCTATTGGGGAAAATAAAAAATGTTCCAAACCACCAACCAGTAATGAAATTACCCTCTGGTCATCAAACGTGGCTGCTGGATGTTTCGCGAAAAACATCGAACTATTGCCGGTGGCCAGCAGCTCCCTGATATGGGTTGGTATATGGGGATCATCATCCTAGGGATTAACATCAAACATCCTTTAAACCATCAACCAGCTTCATTAGTTGGTATACCCTTGGTTGCTGGTGCTTTCAAATCCCAAGAGTTAAATCTCATCTCACAACTCTTAACTGTAAAAAACAAAGTTTAACCTTTTTGGGCTTTGAAAAACACCATACGCGACATATGCAGCGCCATATGCTACTAATGACATGATCAGTTGTGAACTCGGCATGGCCTCCATGAGCTCTACTTGGTACTTGCTTTTCAAGATGTCAGCCTCGGATCTGGATGGATTCACCAAGAGGCCGCTACAAGTCGGTTATAGGCCCCCGGGCCACGGAGAGCGTGAAAAGTTGGGGTGAACTCATAACTCCAAGTTCACTAATTCTGGTAAAAATGGTACGCTTAAATAACGAACTATAGTTACTGGGGCGAATCTAAACCAACTTTCACATCACTGGGGGGCCTCACTTGTATGAAGAGAGTTGCGTGGATTTTGACCAAAAAGTTGGGATTCAAGCATAACATGGTTTAACCATCCCGAGTTATGGTATGGCGCATATCATGTCGCTTCATGTCACAGTTACAATTTCAGGGACCCAAAATGAATGGATGCACTAAACTTGGGTTTCGCCGTGTTTGACAGCAGGAGTCCCACCAGGGGCTGATCACTGGGTGTCAGCCTTGGTCGGTGCTTAGGATTGGTTAGCATCAAGACGCAATTGCGTATTTCTATGACTGCGTTAGCTTAGGGGTTTCAGCCTACAGGATCGCTACGGTGGTTTTGGGCGGTTCTGAAGGTTCCAGTGTGGGTTCCGGACCTGATAGGTTTTTGCGCCACTGGCAGTGATGAAATCTGCAAGCGGAACTCATCAGGAGCGCTCCTACGTTGTGTCTGTTGCGCTGAATCTTCTTTGACTTCGCTGGGTTCTGGTGTGGGTTCCGGGATGGGTTGAACTTGATAGGTGTTCACAGACTGCTGTCGCATTGTCCTACCACCTTTGCTGGGGAGGGATACCACCTGGGTTTAGCCATTCCGAAGTCGTCGTCAATGATAACTCCTGCCTGAAATTGGTCAGCTGGGGTTGTATTTTGTGATGGACTTGATTAGTCTCGTCATATTAACAAGCAAGAGTCAAAAAAACTTGAGAGGCGACATCTTAACTTCAAAAGATCGCTGTGGGGGGTACAGAAACCCCTTTAATCAATGAGTCAGGATCGACATTTGTCATCTTCAAGACCATGAACTGTTTCCAACCCGTTGGCACAATCGCATCTGTCTCCCATCCACGTTGATGTTTGTGGAATCTGATGTCATGCTTGTCTGGTGGCCATCGTTTATCACCGATGCCAATCTCTTGTGGCATTTCATTCTCAAAAACACCATACTTCTGCCATCACGTCATGTTCGCAAACAAAACAAATTCCCTGGCACCTTCCACAGCCTTCACCACCAAAAAAAAAGCCTCAAATAATTGTTTTTCTTTACCAAAGATAAAGTGGATGGAATTTATGGGGACCCCTAAGAAACCCCAATAGTAGGGGCCCGCTTATGCGAAATGATATACCATCGGTAGGAAAGTCCCTATAAATTTCACGGAAAAAGGCCAAAAACTGTTCAGGGTCTCCACACGGAAGCCTTCAGTAAAGGCGGCAGCCACTTCTCCCGCAGCAAAGTTTCGGGGTTGGCGGCGTGGAGAAAAAAGACCACCTTTTTTGGTGGCGAAAAGTGACTGGTTTACCCAGGTATCATTGCGATAATCATGAAATCCTCATAGGATAATCCGTACATCATTGGTGTGATTTATGTGTATGGTTTAGTGATAAGATCCATAATTATGATGAAACAGTGTGTTTAATATGGTCTTATATGGTTTAATAGTGATAACATTGGGATACTGATTGAATAATAATAACAATCATCATCATCATCATATGATATTAATGGGTTTACCCTTCGGTGATCAAACGTGGCTGGCTGGAAAATCCACAATAAATGGAGGTTTATAGCTGGGGGAATCATCTATGTGTGGGGAGTTTCCCATTGCCATGTTTGATTACTGGATGGTAAATATTGGGAAGATTTGCGAATTTAAGCATAAAAAATGGGATGATGACCAATAATCCAATCAATGGGATGTTGATTAATATACCATAATCTTTTTGGGGTGGTTAATATCCCATTTGTTGATTAATGTCCCATGTTGGTTAATAACCTAACATATTGGTTATTTTTGTTGGGTTTGTTTTTTTTCCGCCTGTTCTTGAACCCAATCCCCGAGATGCCAGGGGCCCGAATCAATACTCCAATCAATGAATTGATGTACAGTAAGGGACATGTTCACCGGAAACCATGGATGTTACGCCCAAATTGGTTGGGGGTTCCTGTGGTTCTTCCAACATTCTGGTGGAAGATCGGTTTGTGCAATTGGACAAATGTGTTCGTGTTCAATGGAAGTTGGATGAAAACAAACTAATCTGGAAACGGTCTTCTACCACAAAATGCATGTAGAATTTGGTAATCTGACAGGGTACATATCCAGAAGCACAAAAGCCCGCTATGCCCCATTCAGAAAATGTCGCCATGTCACCAAGGCCCCCGATCAGATTTCGTGCAATCGCGGTGGATCCCAATGCTTGCTGATTAAAGACCCATTGTGGTGCTTGCTGAGATCTAAGTGTGGCGTGTAACACCGATTTGTGTCAAAACCCAAGTCGTGTTGCTTGCAATCCAAACTTCTGGTGGTTGGAACTCCTGTCTAGCTGCTAGTTCGACCGCCATTGAGTGAAAATTCCTTGTCTTCCCTAGTTTCAAGTCGCAATTCCAGTTCGAGATCTAGTCAAACCAGTTAGATCTGATGTGCTTACTGTTCTGAAGTTTAAATCTAGTCAAACATGAGATCCACCTCATTGAAACTAGCAAAAAAAGTGATGATCAAACTTCAATTAGATCTGAATATTAGATCTTACCCGACGAAAAATGAGATTTAGGTGAAAAGAAACGATTTACCCTCTGGTAAATTAACATAGACCCTGGCAGATAGGGGTTGGAAGATTAGTTTCCATTAAGAATTGGTGATTTTCAGGGTCTATGTTTATTTACCAGAGGGTAGATGGGAAAAATCCCTATTTTCAACTGGAGACTTTCTGTTTCTTCGCCTCTGCATCCGGTCGCTTAAAACCAGCGCTGGTGGCTGTGCCTGGAGCGCCAGATTTTCATCGGAAAAGTTCACATGGTGGTTTTATCACTGTTACCCTCTGGTGAACTAACATAGCAATGGAAAATCACCATTCTTAATGGGAAAATCCACTATAAATAGCCATTTTCCATTGCTATGTTAGTTCACCAGAGGGTAACAGTGATTAATAGTAGTGTTTCATCGTGATTAACAATGATGATTAACAATGATGGTGATTGTTCATAGTGATGAAAATAATGCTTAATGATTCATAATTTTAAATCAGTGTTATCAAATAGTGATTAACAGTGCTTCACAGTGATTAACAGTGATGCTTCATACTGCGTAAAGCTATATATATATGTATATTAAGATTATTATCATGATTATTACTATTACTATTACTATTATTTTATTATTATTATAAACCAGTCATAGGGCAAAATTGGGGATGGTTCAGTATCATGTTGGGGGTACCATTGCTATAATCATGATCCATATGGAAAATTGGGGGGTACCATCTCTTGGACATTGGCATCTGTTACCATTGTTTTTCCATTGCCATTTAGTACCATTCATGCCATGATTGACTCAACTCTTTAATGAAAACTGGGAATACACGGTAACAACCAATGGTAATAGACAGTCATCAGTAATAAACCGCAACTTTTGCGGGATAAACAACTAGTGATGAAGAAAATTCATTCACTAGGGATACAACCGGCAATTTCTATGTGCCTAAACTGCTACGGTAATGGTAAACCAAATGATCCAATCGTCGGTTGGAATGGTTCAAGCACCCTTGTAACACCAAAAACCCATTGTTTTCCGCATCAGTTTTAGAGGACTTCCATTGAATTCTCCCTGAAACCTATACTGGGATGCAGATTTTTCGGGACAATCTATACATATGTCGTCTTTAGATGTCTTTAGTTATATGTGGATTATTCCCATGAAATTAGATGTCAATCCCGGCTGAAGATGTCAAAAAGTTCATGCCTCAGCTGGTTTTAGGAAGCACACACAAAGTTATATAGTTCTATCTGGGAATTTTCCTCAAGTCCTCTTTTTCTTGTCGCACAAAAATGAATCTATGTCCACCTACGCTTCATGCCATGGTAACTCACCGCGAAGAATTCATTGATCCAGTAATCCCCAGGAAATCCAAAAAGGGACCGTCCCGAGGACCGCGGGAGAGCGGTCCTAAGCACCCATCCTCCACCATGCCACGTGCCACGTGCTGAAAATGTGGTTTTGTCTGAGAGTAACCCCAAATCCAATAACTTTAATATTTCTTTGTCATAGAATTAACACCATGAACAATTGGAAACAAAAAAAATTGGAATAAGGCCCCGAAGGTGTGTATAGATACACCCAAATGATGTCAAGTTGGTTGTACATGTATTATATGTATTCCATATCTCGGGGAGTTTAATACCCCTATCATGATCAACAACATATACAATATTATACAATTACTTTTCCATGAAATATCCATTGAATCCCACAGTATCCACCAAAATATATCCATATCTGGGTAAATTATAATATTTCACTAACTTGAATAGTTCGGCCATTTGGCAGGGGATGATTTCCCTTATTCATCATGATTCCAGGGTTCGGGAGAACAGGGTTCGGTCGTTATAATTTACCCAGAAAAATATATCCATATGGGTATGTCTGAAAATGGGGTATACCCCCAATTATAGCCATTTAGTAGGGATAATGATCATTAACCATTGGGTGTAGGGGTACACTATTTTCAGACAAACCCATATGAAATATCTCATGAAGTCTCCATTTCTTGTTCGCAAACTGCCCATCAACTCATGACCCGCCTTTGCCCATTGAGCCACCCTTCACCGCTTGATGGATGTGCAAGGGCAAGATCTGGCGTAACCCGCGAGGAATACTTGGTTTTAACCATGAAAAAATATCATGATGGTTTGATTCTTGGGATTTATGCTTGGTTTTTGATGGTTGAAAATATCATGGGATTTAGAAAAATATAACCAGCTTAGTATAACCATCAGAAATACTTGGCTTTAGCCTGGTGGATTCATAGGATTTATATCATGGGATACAATCTACTTGGGGGGCGTGCATTTTTAGGTGAAAAAAGCCTTATTAACTTCCATGTTTGTTGGGATACCAAACAAATGGACCTTGGTTTCACCTAAAAATGGGTTCACCTTGTTTGATACCTTTACCCTGGTGAACCAAACCTTGTTAACCCCCATGTTTGTTAGGATATGGCGCCCCTGTAACTATGGTGAATGAGATCCACTTATAAGTGGAACTGCATTTCCAAGCAAAGCTCCACTCGGGGCAAAACCTCCCCGAACTCAATCCGGCTGGGAAAATGGCTCAGGTTGTCAGCTGCACAAATCGCTATTTGACAATAAGTGATTGGGAAAAAGGGATAACAATTCACAATGTGACATGTCCTGAGACTTTTCTATGATTTCTCCATGGAAAAGAAGAAAGAAATGTTCACGATGATAGGATTTTTTGGATCTGCTTCAATTGCCATGCCTAATGTTGTCCCATCAGATTCGATCGTTGTTTGATACCATTTCACCCATGACCATTGTGTGAACCCCCCCATACATTAAATATACGTCTATAATATATAGTTACATATATGTATATGATTATACATATAATTGTATATGATCATTATATATGATCATTATATTATTATATATGATCATTATATTATTATATATGATCATTATATATGACCATTATATATATATGATCATTATTTGTACCATGCCCCACATGTTCCAATGACCAAAATGCTCCACACCCATTATTTTTCATGTTTTGTTCCAATATGTTGATTGACTGGTGGCAATAATCCAGGCAGACTCTGACTAATCAAACCCCCAGCTTGCGTTGCCTAGATGTTTCTTTTTATCGTATTCACTGATTGAAATCGATGCCGTATTTTGACGTTGGCCCGGAAAACTTGATGTGCTGGACCACTAAATTGATGGTTTGCCCAACATCAAGCATCTTGAAACCATTTTCGGTCGCTGCAAATTGTCCAGCTGAAATCAACGGCTATATTAGCCAACACTCAAAAGTTTAACGGAGAGTATGCACCTTTGCAATCCTTTACAAGTATCTTCGCATATATCCAAATCTGAAATACATATCCCGACCAACATTTAGATGGATATAACTCCATTGAAGATCTGCCAATGGATTCGTCTGAAAGTTCTATGGTTGAGAACCTGTGTTTCCCCATGAATTTTGCAACTTCGGTTTCCGTCATGGATGAAGGTGGAGTTGTATAACCCACAAAAATTGGTGATTCAAACGTTGCTCGTGTTGATTTTCCAATTTTTTGGCTTCCCAAAATGCTGCTACCCCCAAATAGATCGTTTATAATGGAAAATCCATGAAAATCGCCCCAGAAAAAATTGATGATTTGGGGGTACTCCCATGACTTAGGAAACCTTAGGTCCGGTGGTGTCCTCCGGTGCCTGCTGAAGGTCTTCCACCAGTTCCACCAAAGCCCGGGAGGCCTGGATTGAACATGATTGAACCGTTCAAATCAGCAGTTGTTCAAGCGATTTTTACACAACAATCCAGAGATATCCAGAGTTTTATAGCTGGTTGGTGGTGGTTTTAACCATCTTGAAAAATGATGGAGTTCGTCAATGGGAAAGATGACATCCCATATATGAAATGGAAAATAAAAAATGTTTGAAACCACGAACCAGATAGACTTAATGTAACTAATGGAACTGTGGAATCCAACTAATTCATGGAACAACTAATGGAACTTTTTTGGACTTAGAAAAAATCAACCACAACTAATGCCACTCATGGAATCCAACTTATTGCCAACAAAAAGGTCTATGTTTTTCACCCAAAATCCAGCGATGGAGATGGATGTGCCGGTTCCTCACCTTGGAATTGAAGGCTCGGCTGCAGATGCTGTTGTGCAGGTCAACATACCTGGCACGGTTTTACCAGAAGTGTTGCCAAGACGTACCCTCTGGTAATTTGTAACATAGCTATTGAAAATGGCCATGTATAGTGGATTTTCCCATTAAAAATGGTGATTTTCCATAGTTATGTTAAATTACCAGAGGGTATGCAGATTGGTCAAAACACTTCCCAGAATGGTGGGGAAGCGGCAATTTTTTTTTAATCACTCCATTGACACGCTGGGTAGGTGAACACTTTGGTATGCGTCAGAAATCGCTATTCTATAAAGTACGATTGTTGAACAGTGTAACGCTGAAAAGAACCCAGGTTTATGAATCTTTGGGTCTCAAGTTTTGCCATCTATGCAAACATGCAACTCTTCTTACACTTGAAATAAGAACCCCAATAGCTTCGCTATCTGGGGAGTCATGAATATCATCATGAGTCTTATCAATCAATTAACCATCAACCAACTAGTTGATTGCAAAACTCACATTTATGTCATCATCAAGCAACTAGCTTGCATCGCTAGTTCATCATAATCACAATTTTATGTGGTGTTTACCCAATGCCATTTCTCCCATCTCGGAGTTACCAACCGTCCCAGATATCCCCAGTCAAGGTAGGTTTTATGACATTGGATGTACCACATCGCCCTCTGGTAAACTAACATAGCTATGGAAAACAGCCCATTTATAGTATTTATAGATGGTATTCGTATGAAAAATGGTGATTTTCTATAGCTATGTGAAATTACCAGAGGATAATCAATTGTATCAGCATCATCCGAAAGGCTGAAAAACGCCCCCCGCTCGAACTTCCCGCCTTTGGTTCTCCGAGCTCCTACAGATCCATATGACAATGCGCTGGTGAAAAAAATGTGCTGATGGTAGGGGATTCACATCAAAGGCTAGGGAAAAATGGTGACTTACCGAGCAAGAATCTAAGAATGGGGATTGAGAGTTGATCTGATCACTGATAGCTAAGTTGATGAACAATTCACTGTGGGAAAACTGTTGGATTCATAGTTGGACCCTACACACCAACTCCGATCGGGGCACCTCGGCACTTGGCTTGAAAAAACATTCAACATCAAAAAATCCCCATGAAATCAACATGTTTTTCGTAAACGTTGAGTCGTCAATCACTATCAATAGGGCCTGGTTGGTGGTTTCAATCCCTCTGAAAAATATTAGTCAGTTGGGGTTTAACCCAATATATGGAAAAATAAAAAATGTTCCAAACCACCAACCAGGGGCTATGTTTCATGGTTTTATCCCATGATTTCTGATATCCCCCATTGCTATCCCATTGCAATGGCGACATCAAATTGAGGCGCCCCTCTGAGTTGCACACTGATTCACTGCACCTCGAATGCGGCCAAGGGGCCAAGGCCGGCCGGGCAGGACTCTGAAAACTCATGCAGATAGGGTATATAAGATCCAACAACAACAACAACAACAACAACAACAACAACAACAACACCAGCAGCAGCAACAACAACAACAACAGCAACAGCAACAGCAACAGCAACAGCAACAACAGCAACAGCAACAGCAACAACAGCAACAACAGCAACAGCAACAGCAACAGCAACAACAACAGCAACAACAACAACAACAGCAACAGCAACAACAACAACAACAGCAACAACAACAACAACAACAACAACAATAGTAATGTGATTTTTCATGGGAATATCATGGGAATACAACAAAGGATCTATACATAGTATACATCAACATATATATATATAATGGGATCGAGCAACTGAATCCAACCACAACCACAGAGCAGCAGATCATCCCCTGGTAAAATGTGGATCATCCCATCCGTTACCGCAAGAATCAGTACCCTTGTGGATTCTACATTCTACTCGCTTGGGCACCAAGCGCATCTTATGAGATGGAACAAAAAGGCGGCCATAGAATTCTTGGGTAAAAAACTGACATCGCAACTTTTAATCCCAGTCATGTTTAGGTATCAGCCCCTTGCCCGCCAATCCCAGAAAATCCCCAACTGCGAGAAAATCATAGCTGGACTAGCTGAGTCCAACTTGACTGTGAAAAGATCACCATTCTCAGGGCACAAAAGGGGCACTTGGCTTGAAAAACTCTGCAATGTGGCCCCAGTGAATAAAACAAGTTGCTTTAGATTCGCCCCAGTAACTAGTTCGTTAAATACCATAAACCATAGTTATTGGAGTTATTGGCACCAACTTAGTAACTATATGGTACTAGTTCGTTATTTAAGCGTACCATTTTTACCACTTCGTGATTTTCAGCCACCGTTGCAATCAGGTCAGGTGACCCAGGTCAGCAAGGTCACCCTTTGGTTCTCGCCGCGCTTCCTGAGATTTCGAGAGGGATGGTGGGCCAAGGGTTGATCAATTCAATGGACCGATTTAAGGGAAAATCTTAACCGGAAACCAGCGATTTTCCCATGAAGATCATGGGTCTTTCCTGTAAATTGTCCCTTAAACCAATCCATTGATCAATATTTCAGGTCCCCAGCCGGCTCAGCATTCCGAACTCTCAGTGGCTCTGACTTTGTCAAGAAAAAATCCACAAAACATGGCTTTAAGCAGATCAATCATGACCACGACTTCAAAGTTCATGCAGAGTTGTTGATGTTCATTCAGCGGCTTTATGCCCCTGCTTCATGGTGTTTCAGTGCTTCACAAGCGATGGAAATCGGGTACAAAAAATCGCTAGGAATCTCATCAAATTAAGCATCGTTTATGCCCAGCTCCCTACCCATTCTTGATGATTTTTCGTCATCTACAATGAACCCCAGATCTACTGTGAATTTGTTTTCGTAGGTTTGGCCCAAATCCTTTGAGTCATCCATCATCCATAATTTACATGTGCTGAATTAAACGTGAAACCCTGGGGTCCATCATCTTGCTATGAAACCTTCCTCCTTTAGCCTTCCTGGAGTGAAATGGAGACATTTCACTCCAGGAATACCCAAGCAAACCCAATCTGGATGTTCTTCAGGGGTATCCCAAATCCATTGCTTCCCAAAAGAATCGCCTTTTGCTGAATATAAATGGATAGGGCAGTCAAACCCCTGGGACACATTCGGTAATTTTTCCCTAAAAATTGCCCTTTCTAATGGATCTTCATTCCCCAAAATATGGTTAGAATTGGTTTTGACCCATCCCCTAATATTTGTGGATGATGATTTTGAGGTCCCCATGTTCGCGAGAACGGCCGTGTCAAGTGGCCGTCCCCAATCTCCATCGGCCGCTTGACACTTGGATCGAAGATTTTCCCCGCGAAAGAAGGTCCTGGCACCGAGATTTATGGGGGATGAAACTACCTTCTGGTAATTGAAGATAGTCCTTTTTCCATAGGTATTACCACCGTAAATCCAAATCACCATTGTTTCATAGCTATTAAAGGTAAGCAATTGTTTCCATAGCGAAAATCACCATATTCATAGGGAAATTAGTCAATGGAGTTCCGCTTGGCCCAGGTTACGGGTGTTTACATCCAACCAACTTGAATTTGACACCCACTTTGAAAACAAAAAATCTGCAATCTGCAGAGTTCACTCAAAATCAGGTTTCAGGATGTGATGCTTTACCCTCTGGTTATGTCAAACATAGCTATTGAAAATGGCCATTTATAGTTGATATTCCCATTAAAAATTGTGATGTTCCGTAGTTATGTTTGATTACCAGAGGGTAACCTGTACTGAAATTTGAGCCCAGAAATGTTGGCTTCTTGAGTACCTCAGGTGGCGTATCAAGATTTTTTCATCCGCAGCCAACATTTTTGGTAAATGGCCAGTGATCATGCTGCATGCTTGCAACGCGATTGACAGGAAGACCCAACTAGGCAACGTTGCCAGCCATGATTGCAAACCAGTTATATATCTATATATATAGTTCGATGTGCATCCTAGTAATCGAAAGTGGTTATATAATAACCATTAATAACCCATGTGCCACGGGCGAAAACATTCTATTTACAAAAGGGTGAACTAACCATTGTTATTGACCACATACCAAGCGGGATGCATATCCTAGTACTTCTGGTTGAAAGACAAAATTGGCCGCTAAAAAATGCGAATCTCCCACTTACTAAACCAACATGTTTCACTGTGTTTCACTTAACAACTATAGGAAACTCCGTATGTTGATACCATGTATGTATATGTATATGTATATTTATATACATATATATATACAGATATATTCATACTCGTATATGATATATGTACATATTAAAAAGATTTAAAAAAAAAAAATCCAGTTGCCGGAAAAAAACAAAAAAAACTATCCTTGCTGAACCCCAACCTCCAAATGCCGCAAACCCAATGCCTGGGGCAACGGGAAGCGGCTAAGGCGGCATCCCCAAAATCATGCGATCTTCTTTTGGAAAACAAAGGATGGTGTCCGCCCACTCATCAAAGGCTTCAAAAAATCACCAACCATTTCCGGAACCTGGAATCTGGGGAAAATTGTGTCAAACAAATGGGAACAAAATAGTGTGTGCATCTCTTTCCTCAATATGCGTCATATCCATCTTGTGGGATGATTTCACCCAAATAAACCATCAGTTGTGGGGTTTGGTCAACCAATCAGGTTCCTTGGTGCTTTGGCCATCTTGGCTGACCCCCTGGTTCAAAAAGCAGTGTTTGTCAGCAATTTGGGTGGAAAAAAACATACCATACCCCTATAGGCCCCCAAAAAAGTTGGTTGCGGATTAAATCCCAAAGTTTGAATCCCAAAGTTGGTGAAATCTCACAAAATGCCTATCATTTACCCACTGGTCATCCAGAAAACTGCGGCTTCGCTCTGCTTGTAAACTCGCCACCCCATCTGATTATCGCCAAGCCACACGTACGTAGAATGGAAAAACGTGCTGGAACCACTCTGAAAAGTTACACACGGTGCATATAATGATATATACACATATCAAAACTTATAGAAATATAATACATCGAAAATCGTCTCAAATACGATTCTTCATTGCCCTGGTTACACCAGCACTGACAAAACCATCACTACCAAGGTCGGCGTCAGCCGCGCCTTCAACACCTGCGACACGCTCACGCCGTGCTTGTAGCAGTACAGAAGGCACAACCTGAGAGCTGTTGGATTTTCTATGTTTTTCTGGATAGCAACCTACGCAGTTCTGGCCCTTCACTGTGCTGGCGACGGTTAAACCCCAATTGATATATCTAAGCCGGTTGTTATCACGGTGAAGCTTTTGCCGTTCCTGCAAACGTCTCTCAAGCCATGGCCTGTGGTTCAATACATACAGCATGTATATATATATGTATATGTATATGTATATATATACATGGAAACATATATTTACACCACCAACAACAATATCCAAGGTATCACTTTTTAACATGCCGGGCTGCGAGTAGTTTAAAATCAGCAATTCTTCTTGTCGCTAGTGTGTTGACTACAGTATTGTAATGTATTTTACATGTCCAATGTTGATGCACGTATGTCCCGGTCTTTCGGGATAAATGCTGGAGTTGCTTTCTTTCAAAAATAAATTTGTGGATGGCTCAATAACACTCATTCGGAGTAACAATGGAAGCATAAATGACTGATCCTTCTGGAATGAAACCATCCAATCTGTAAGGAATACCCTGTATCTGTCTGGTTGAAGGAGCACAAAAACCGAGCTTACATGCCCTTTCTGCCGCTTCATGCGAACTGTGTATCATCCAGAGACCTATATGTGGGGTTCTAAATGGTGGTACCCCCAAATGGATAGTTTATAATAGAAGATACCATTAGAATGGTTGATTTGGGGGTACCCCTATCTCAAGAAACCCCCATATGTAAAACTACATCATGTGGTAAACCCAGTTCCATAAACCATTGAGTCAGTTTTTTAGCGACATCGCGAATTTCGCTGGTCAAGTCACATCTTGTCTGCTGCAGATGTTGCTGATCAGATTCAGTTTGTGTCACTTAATCTGCAATGTGGCCCCCCCAGTTATAAGTTGGTTTATAAGCCCCAGTAACTATAGTTGTTTGCGTACCATAAACCATAGTTATTGGAGTTATTGGCACCAACTTAGCTATCTTGGGGGTCTCACATTGTGGATAAATGATCCTGTTTTGGGGGTTGTCAATCAGATTCTGCTTCTTAAACCCACCTTTGTTCTGGTTGAATTACCCTCTGGTAATTTAACATAGCTATTGAAAATGGCCCATTTATAGTGGATTTTCCCATTGAAAATGGTGATGTTCCATTGCTATGTTAGTTTACCAGAGGGTAACATAAATCCCCAAAAATCCTGTCTTCTATCCATCACACCATTGGATTCCATTGGCCCTGGGGAAGGCGACTCATCCTTAGACATCTCCCTGGAAGACAAAAGCTCCTGGCTGAGGAAACCCTGAAGATTCCACCCAGATTGAAGAATTTCATGGTTCAGCAGGTGGCTTGGTTTTTTTCGGGAAATGTTTCCCATGATTGGATTTCAAGTATTGTTTTTTTTTGGCCTGGCACTGGGGGAGCCGAAATGGTGTACTTCAAGCCAAATGTAGATTGTCTCAATGCCGAATCACTTAGTAAAAGCGTGAGGAAATCCTTCAGAATATTGTGATTTGACGCGAAAATATTGGATTTACACTCTTGTAATTTAACATAGCTATTGACAATGGCCCATGTATAGATTCTATACATGGGCCATTGATATAGATGATTTACCTATTAATAGTGGTGATTTTCCGCTTCGCTACGTGAAAAATCAGCAGAGGATATCCACCATCGGTTCTCGACTCCATCGCTACACCCTTGTCTTTTGCGGGTCATTGTCCATCTGCACCCACCACTTTCTGGTGCTTAGTAGGGAATGAGGGAATGAACCATAATCACTAGTAATAATCATCCCATTCCCCCATTCCCATCCATTCCCTACTAAGCACCAGTAAGAAAATCATAAGAATCATGGCTTTTGAAGCCACTACGATGGATACCTTTGCCACGATAATGTCCTGGGAAAAACTAGAGGCTTGGCAGTGGTACGCTAGGTAGAACCATGTCTTTTGCGCCATCAGAGGCAGCTGCACCCGAATCAACCCAACAATCATGTTATTTGGACTGGAGGCTCATCCTATACATCCTCGTACATCCTGTTTCAGTGGGAAAAAATCGATATCTCACTATATCTAAGTCATCAGACCATAAGATATCCCATCAAATATCAAGATATCTGAGAATATATCCCTCAAAAACATCCCATTAAATATCGTAATAATTGCTGTAAAATCTCCAAAATATACTTGAGAACTCGCCCAAAAATTGTCCTGCTTGGAACATGCCATACCGGCTTAGTTTCTCACCTCCAGCTGTCGCAGGAAGGTGTCGATCGAGGGCTTGGCCGAAAGAACCAAGGAACTGCCGTCCTGGCGAAAGAGCCATGGGTGATCCAAATGACCTGCGAAATGGTTGGATTGAGGATTGAGGACTTTCCATGAGTTGAAGACTCAATTTTATATGGCCCATTTTTTTTGCTTCAAACAGGTCACTGTCAGACACTGTCAGACTCCTCAAATAGCGGAAATCAATGGAAATCACATGATGGCCTCAATTTGTGCCAAGTTCTCTGCTCCCAAACAAAGGCTTGTAAAGCTCAAGTGCCTTTTAAAGCTTGAGGGTCAGGCTGCCTTCTAGAAAGATGGTGAGTCTTTCTGAGTGAATGGCACCAAAAATGGCACCAAAAATGGAAAAAATCAGGAAACCTCCCAGGTTTGGTGTATACTCAAAATCAACTGAGCCATCCCCAAACCACAAACAGTATGAGGATTTGTCTCCCTACCCACGGTGAAATCGCCTAAAGTTGGGTGTATTTCACCCCTGACGAACTCCCACGAGTGGAATTGAAAGCCTCAAATAGGATGATCCACCGTATGGACTTTGGCAAGTATTCATCTGTACCTTGCTAACTAGATCTAATCAAAAGGTAGAAGATCGGCTAGATAACTTCAAACACTGTTGGAGATGGTTGCTCTTACTACCCTCTGGTAAACAAACATAGCTATTGAAAATAGCCATTTATAGTTGATTTAGCCATTAAAAATTGTGATTTTCCATAGTTATGTTAGTTTACCAGAGGGATGTGTGGTCATAGCTAATCTTACATTAGCGAAAACTTACATGAAGTGATTCGTCGATGTATCATCAAGACGATAGAGAAAAATGTCACCAACCTTTCGCCAATTGGTTTTCCAATTCAAAAAGAAACATGATACCAATTTGAATGGAAAACCAATTGGAAAATCCTAATCAAAATCAAACGTGGCCATGGAAAACCAATTGATGGGGATTCTCCTAATCAAACGTGGCCATGGAAAATCCCCATTTCGTTCGATGATCTGCCCAAGAAAACCTGAGCGCGGGGATTTCCCATTGCCATGTTTGAGGACACCAGAGGGTATTCCTATGATAGATCCACGGTGCGTGGCTAGTATAGGTCACAAAAAAGTGGGATCCACTCCACTTTTTCGATCATGAATCATCCCTAAGCAGGCTGCAGAGACCCGATTTGAAAAAAGATAGGGATGGTTTATGGTTGTGGATCCCCGATAAGTCCACTTCCGACTTTTAGAAATCTGAAACCATGGCCTCTGAGATGGTCAAAAACGCTTTAACGTCCCAAATTTTCTGCGACGGTTGACCCCCAGTTTACTCCAAGAGTCTCCACAACAAACCATCAACAAACCATCTATCTTCGCGAAAAAACATCCAAGTGCTTCTTATATCATCTATCTTCGCGAAAAAACATCCAAGTGCTTCTGGAATTATGTTGAAACTCCATTTTTGCCAGTGAAACCTGCTTTAAACCCTCCATATCTGGTGAAGCCCTAATTGTCCTCCACCCCGCAGCCGACAAGCAAGGCATCGTCTGGGAGGGCTTGGTTCTCCAGGGAGAGGACCTGCAAAAGGAGCTGGTGATATGGAGCTTCCATAAATGGGGCTACCCCAAAATGGATGGTTTATACAGGATGGGGCCTTCAGTCGATAGCGTTCAGTTGCCCTAGAAAAGTGGCTGGATTCTATGGCTTCAAGGGCTTCTGTTAGATATATATATATATATATATACAATGTATATATATATATATAACTATAGTTAAGGGGGTTATAATGGTTTATAAACCAACTTATAACTGAGGGGCCCCATCCTGTAGTTTATAATGGAAAATCCTATGAAAATGGATGCTTTAGGGATACCCCAAAACCAAGGAAGCCTCTGATGGGATACAATGACGAAACGTGGTGTTTTTTGTTCCACTACATCTAGACATGCATTTCGAAATCATAGGATGGATAAACCCAATCTTCGGTAAATTGAAGCCCAATATCCCATAGATTTTTTAGGTAAACGTTTGCATAACTATGGTAAATCCACTAAATTTCTATGGCCATTTTCCAGTTCGCAAACTGTTTGACATAACCAGAGGCTCAGAGGGTACCTTTTTTTTTTTCGAGATCTGTGAAGCCCAAGGTTGACGCTTTCATCCCCGGATGGGGTTGCCATAAATGGTGGATCCCCAAAATAAGTAGTTTATAATGGAAAAAACCATTAAGATTGATGATTTGGGGGTAACCCCATTTCAGGAAACCTCCACTTGTAGGATATTGTAGGATATACCCTGGTACATATTGCTAATAACCATTTCCTGACTGGGAAACACACCCCAAGGAAAATTGGGAAATTCAGAGCCCAAAAAAATGAGGAAAAAATACCAGTTCTATCTCCAAAAATTATATATGTTAAGGATGTTCCTAACATGGAGGACACCAAAATAATGTCCAAAAAAGACATGTTATGGCATTGTTTATGGCTATCTTGTAGCCATATGATGAGATATAATGGGAGAAAAAGTTAGGGATTAAAAAAAGTTGAGAAAAATTAGCGTTCATCAACTGTGAACCACCTTTTTTATGGATGTGTACAAAATAGGTGCTATTTCGTGGAATAGATGTAGATATATGACCGAGGTGTCGGAAGATGGGGCATACCCCCAGTGGAAAGATTCGAAAGTTGGAAATCCGGGAACTAATGGTGGGGTCTTTGACCATCTATAGCATCCTGGAATGGTTCACTATAATCTATTGAATCTATTGTTTTCCAATTCTTCTGTATGGTGCCAATATAATACCCTCTGGTAATTTAACGTAGCTATTGAAAATGGCCATTTATAGTGGATTTTCCCATTAAAAATGGTGATCTTCCATAGCTATGTTAAATTACCAGAGGGTAAGCAAAATATTTGCCAATCATCATATTAGTCGCACCCTTCAAGATCTGTCCTCACCTGATCCGGAAATGGCACCAAGGACACAGTGGCAACACGCTCCTGGCGCGTGTCTTTTCGGCGGTTCCCGGTGGTTTTGAGCCATTTGGGGTTCCAAAAATAGGACAAAAAATAGGGACCGTCATCCAAAGGTATGACTAGCTTGAGATAACTTAAGTGTTTATGGTGACAAGTGTTTATGAATGATGGGTTTGTCCGAGACCAGGTATATACCCTATTTTCAGACAAGCCCGAATGAGCGAGCCACGAAAAACACCCTATCCCATCTCATTATATATATTGGTTAGCCTCTGGTAAACGTTTACAAACAACTATGGAAAATCACCATTTTTCATGGGAAAATTCACTATAAATGGTGATGTTCCATCGTTTTTTGTATGTTTACCAGAGGGTAGCCAATAAATATTCCTTTTCATGGATGTCCAAAATCATCAACCAGACGCTATAAAAGCATTCGTCAAACCCAGATGAGCACCCAGAAACCAGTGGCGTGGCACAGGAGCACCCCCAACCAGCCAGTGGGTGAAGCTGCAATCTACTGAATCCATACATCTACTTGGCACTACTTGGTGCTTCATCCTACATCGTTTTTTTTCTCAGTAGCCACTTCGATACTGTACCTTATCAAAACCATGCTGTGAGTAGGTTGATCGTCCACAAAAAGGACTTCCAATTTGTGATCGCACACCGCCTTGCGGCCTCACCCTGGATGGCCCTGGCATTGTCGCCCTGTTGACGGCCCTTGACTGGTCATACTTGGGATCGGTCAATTTCGTTGTAGAGCCCTGAGATTAGTCACTGCAGGCAATCGTAGGTCTCTACAAACAAAGCACTGACCACCCGCAATTGCTGCCTGCCTTCAATCCATCCCAAGAATATCACACTCTTCAGAATATGATATTGGGATCATCATCCCAAGTAGGATGGATTTTTTTGTGAAATGATTTTTAAGAATTTCTTAAGACATTTCCAGATTTCCTGCTGTCCGAAAGCTTCCATATCCATGGCCAGCCCCCAAAAAAACACCCCAAATTAAATAAGTTGGAAACGTGATAACTATGAGTTTGTGAATCATCTGCGACATCCTGTCAAACGGCTTTGGGTATCTGACATGTCTCCAGTTTGCAAACGTGGTATCTCATCTTTGTTGATTCTATCCCCATCCAATGGAGATTGAGATGCCAGAAAGAAATGGGAACATCTTGTGAAAGATCCGAAATATTCCAACAATGACTTGACATGTATGGTTTTCGCCTCCAACAACTTGAGTTGGATCGCCTATGGATCCTCATTTTGACATATGTGTTCCCGAATTGTGGAAATAAGAAATCAAAGAAATTTGTAAATGCGAGATCCCGATTGTATCACTTGACATGGATCCTTACACCCATCCATGCAGCATTTTGCAAGTCCCCCCATAGAGCTGATGATCGTCTCCCCACTACTGCTTGAAGGTACACCCTATTTTCAGACACATATCATACTCAAGCTGATTATCATATGTATATATATATACATGTATATTATGTATACCCCATGAGGTAATATCCCGTGCAAAAATCCAGCAAGATGCTGAAATCCCAATGGTTGACATTGCAATCCCAGTTGTTAATGGTGATCGCCTGCCTTCAGAGACGCCACCGTATCCTTTGCACCTGACCGAAAAACATGGCGAGAAAACGCGGAAGAAAGAAATAGCAGGGGCACCCCAAGCATGTAATTATGTACTTAAACATGTTATTTATATGTATTTATAAATATATACGTTTATATTAGAAATGTGCAAATGTAAACATGTTGTGTTATATTATAATATATTATATATACATCCACGACTATAATAGACTGTCTCGCCATAGCGTCAACGGCTCAATGCGACCCTTTATTTTTCTCTCAATTGTAGCCATTCAACTTGTTCTGCTTTAAATGTGTCATTGGGTGACATTTTGAGAATCCCTGCGCTGCAGTTTTCTGTACATACGGGATCCATGATTTTCTGGACACCAGCTTGTCTGTGCAAGGCTGCAGCAGACAAGACTAAAACATTTCCCCCAAGTTTTTCGAACGCGTTGCGGCCCAAGCTGCTCTGACGCATCGATTGTTTGATGCCGCCAAGCCTAGTCACTATCTCCAGCAGCTTTGAAATTTTGCTGGTTTTCCTTCACAACAACTTTGGATCCTTCGGAGAAAGCTTTGAAAATTTGCAAGAGGGGTAAGCACCTTGAGGCGGCTCAACCCTTTCAGGCTGCACATCTGAAGATATCTGAAGATCGTTAGCTGCCGATTGATAGGCGGGAGAGCCATCAGCTACAAAGGACAGACATGACACTTTCGGGATTGGTGGTACCATGGAAAAATGCACGTTTTTTTCCATAAAACCTACAGAAAACGGCGTTTCGCCTAAACGAAACCAGCATTTTCGGACATGACTTCGAAATTTGAAGGGACGGCGAGACAGTGGTTTTGCGGGCGTATATGCATGTGTATATATATATATATATGTGTATGTATGTATGTATGTATTGTATTGTATTGTAATGTAATGTAATGTAATGTAATGTAAATGTAATGTATGTATGTATGTATGTATGTATGTATGTATGTATACGCATATAGATATGTACATATATATATATAATATATAATATATATATAGCAGGTTCCAAGGTTCCAATGGTGCGGTTCCGTTCCTTTTTTGGGCTCAGAGATTAGAGCAACGCACCGCAAAAACCGACGAAGAGAGGTTTAAGCCCAACAGTCACTCCTGGTGGGAATGAAATCATGGATGTTTGGAGAAATAATCCAAGGGCCATCTTGGAGTAAATTGAAAAGCCCCTGAACTTCATTCTTTTGGGGACTTTCTTCTTTGCTAGGGTGAAGTTTAAGATTCTTCTACTCCGAATAGTATAGATCGAAAAGAATTTCCGTGCTAATTTGAAAGAATGGGTGTCCTTTTCCATCTGGGGATGGGTCTGTTCACATGTCCAAACCCTGTCTGTTCACATTAAAATAACTGGTAAATAGATGTCCATCCCTAAGAAAGTGTATTTTACAGCTATTGATCCATAGCCCCTCTGGCATCACGATTCGTTCGATCTTCCAATAGCCGGTGGAGGAGCCCCTAGGGAAGAATATCTCGCCAAATATTTGAAGGTTTCCATAGTCATGGGGGTACCCAATAGCTGGATGGTTTACAAGAGAAAATCTATGGATGATTAAGGGCCAGCCCCATGTCTGGAAACCCCTTATATATTTATATCCATTTATCCCATAAACAAATCCAAGTTGCAAATCCAAATCCTGGGAATCCCAGTTTCCAGCGACTCCCCTGGATGCCTACCACCAAATTGAAGGATGGGACCCTCTCCAGACCGCTGGACAGATCCACCGTCACCTCACATCCGATCCACTCGCCAGGCGCCAGGGGAACGGGCATCAAACAGGTCGTGAAAAAACCGTTGATCCGGGATTTGGTATATACTATATACAGTGGTAGATAGTGTAGATGATGATTCAAATTATTAGATAGTGTAGATGATGATTCAAATTATTATATATATATGTATGTATGTATGTATATATAACGGAGATTGAAACCCAACTGTCACTGGAAGGCAGCGATCCAAAGCACAAAAAAACGACTGTTGTGTGTTGAAGCCATGGGATGTTCTGAGCCAATTCCTCCCTGGTTCACGGCTCGCACCTTGACCTTCATGGACGGCAAGGACCTACAGAGGGTGGCATTGGCTAGCCTCTGGTAAGGAAAAACCGTTCGCGAACTGGAAAATCACCATTTTTCATAGGTAAATCGCTGGAAAATCACCATTTTTCATAGGTAAATCAACATAAATCAACTATTTCAATGGCCATGGCTTCAAGTTCGCAACATGTAACCAAGGACCAGAGGGTAATGGAGATATTCAGGTCCTGAATTATTTTAAACAAATCCCAATATATTGACGTCCGTATTACCCTCTGGTAAACTAACAGTTTGCGAACTGGAAAATGGCCATAGGAATAGTTGATTTTCCCATTAAAAATTGTTATTTTCCATAGTTATGTTAGTTTACCAGAGGGTATTTTACAATGGCAAAACTGCTCATGCGAATGGTGGTGGTCCAGACCGTCGAAAAAAAATCCACTGTCAATGTCACTAAACGTTGACCAAACAGAGGTATATACATTTGAACAGAAACGATTCATGTTTGCTCTCATCCAACCCATGATTGATTCTGTGATCGCCACCCTTCATCATTTTTATTCCGCTGTCGTCCAATTTTGGCAACTGTTCTGAAATCCATTCAGTTTCGTACCATCATGGTGGCATGTAAACAGTCCCAGCTGCATTTTCAGAGTGCAAGAAAGATGTGAGACCTGAAATGCGGACACATTATCACTAGATTTCCATGTTGTAGATAATATGGAATCATTAGATTTCCAGTAAATATTATCTACAACATGGAAATACATATTTCCACTGAAATTGGATTCCATGGATGTTCGTATTTTGTTTGAACCGCACAAAATATTGGTCCATGCTGCCATATTTATCAACAACAACATCACCACCAGCATCATCATTTTCATTGTAAGATCTTACAAATTTGTGTTGGATGCAAAATCCATGTTGTGCAATATCTTGTGGTTAAATCATAACGTTTAAAGTTTAAACCTATTTTTATTGATCCCAAGTTCGTGACCATCATATGCAACAATATGATCACAGTCCGTTGGTGTTTTGCTCGTGCCACCACACCCAAATTTTGCACTGCCTGTCAACATTGCGGTACAGACATGTTCGGTAAGCTGATCAAACTGCGGCATGGTGCGAAAAATGTCTGTTCACAACACGCGAATGATAGCATCAATACCGCGATCAATCTACAAATTACCAATACATGCGACGGTTGACGAAACTTTGTTTTTTACTGATTGCATCATATTATATTGTCATGATGTTTGGTTGCGTATATTGCACACGCGAATTGAAATTGGATTTTGAATTTCAATTTTTCAACATTGCCAATACCATTGCATTCCCAAGAAAACATGTCAGATGGAACCATGTTCTGTCATTCAACTTCGGAATTTTTGCGATTATCAGTCTTGCCTTGAGGCAAAAAAATGATGACTATTGAGATTGCCGAATACTTGTGGAATAATTGTATTCGATACCACGTACTGAAAATGTTCACCACCCAAGAAATCAGGTTTGAATTGCACATCCTACGCATGCGCTGAATGACTGTACAACTGTCAAATGTATGTATGACCCTTGGTGATCTACCGTCTGCAGTGCAATATGACCCTTGAGTTGTTGCCAACTAAAACCCCACTTTGGTATTCCCCAATTTCTATGGATGCGATTGGTTCAGCGGCGCTGGAAAAATCAAAGTCCAAAAAGAACCTTTTTTGCCGACAGCTCTCTGTTCGTCTCGAGCTCGCCGATGGAAACACAGTGAGTAGTGGCTTGAACTTGATGGTGGTTGATGGTGGTTGATGGTGGTTGATGGTGGTTGATGGTGGTTGATGGTGGTTGATGGTGGTTGATGGTGGTTGATGGTGGTTGACGGTGGTTGATAGTTGCATGAATCTGAACTGTTCAAACTGCTGTGTTGACCGTCAAACACGAAGTCTTGACTCGCCAAAATCTGGGTATCATTCAAAATGAGAGTTCAATCATGAGAAATCAGGATTTCACCTGCAGATCATTTTTTTGGCTGTTCGGAATGTGCCTTTGCTTTTCAGGTTTGGTATTCGACCTGGCTGGTTTGGGATCCTCATCAACCACTACCCGTTGGTTCACATGGCATGCAGTGCTACGGCTGCAGACAAGAAATCTGGCCAATCACTGTCACATGTACATTTGGAAGCTAGGTGTGTCTTTGTTCAGGGTAGAGAGATCCTGCCAATCATGTTCCATATGTTGAAAGCCAACAGTTGTGTGGTAAAGACAAAGTAAATGAAATTTCTTCACGGTTTATCAAGCCTCCCAAATGGTAGAAGTGACTATGGTTTGGCATTGAGTTTGCAACATGACATAACCAAAATTGTCTCAAAATGGTGGATACTCCATTTTACGGACCAAACCTGCAATGTGAGGCCCCCCAGTTATAAGTTGGTTTATAAGCCCCAGTAGCTATAGTTATAAGTACCATAAACCATAGTTATTGGAGTTATAAACCAACTTAGCTATCCAACGGGGGCCTCACATTGTGGAAATGATGATAAACCATGGTATGGAATGGAGCTGTAAATTTAGTGTGTTAAACTTGAACATAGTCGCTTAGAAAAAAAAAATCATCTGGCGCAATCCATCTTCAGTATACAAGTAGCATGTCCATCTATACACTTGAGCATTGAACATAGTCCTATCCTGTATATCTTTATTATACTGAACGGAACACAGGTATTCCGTAAATTGTGTTAGTTCCTAATTCCCGAATGGCTCACATGCGATCTACAGTATAGCCCTTTTCACAGTTATCACTGGCTTAGAAAACCTCATTTAACTGATATGTAATATGTAACTCACAAGTTATTTCATCCCATGGCCATAACTGGCTTATAAGGACATAACCAACTGTAATTAGTGATCTTTCTCTCCTCTTGGCCCTTTTCTTGACTTCAGCAGTGGCCAACCGGCAATTGGAGTCACTGTTGGGAGGAGGGTGGATTGAACTTTCGATGTTTTTTTTTGCGCTAAGATTCCAGATAGGAATACATACCAAAACAAGTACAGTAAAGAATGCTTTATTTAGAATGATGCATAACAATGTCTCGATTTGCAAATTATAATATATCACTGTATAACATGATAAACTGTGTAGAAATGCTACCGGTAGACATCTTCCGCAAACAAAAATTATCGAACACGCAATCTGAAAACATCTTGAACCAATCCTTATCCCTATTCTCGGAAAAAATCCCCTGGAATCACCAAAGTATTACGCGACTTTGTGCAGCCATGGCTTTCATCATTCGAATTCGAATTCCATCGATCCGATCGTGATGATTTGGGTCCAAAGTTTCACCCACGACCATCACGACCAAGATATATGCCAGATATATGCCAGATATATGCCATGGTCAAGTTACATATGGATACAATTGGTATATATATAAAATATATATTAATATAAATATATATATATTACCAATATATGCCAGATATATGCCAGATATATGCCAGATATATGCTATGGTATATGTGGTATGGTCCATATTGTCATCCATCCCATTATGATAGTCCATATGATGGGTGTCCAAATCCCTATGGATCCATTGATGACTGTTGCACATTGTGGCACATCAATGACCATCTTGACCCTAATGATACTAATACTGATAGTCACCGTTATTATGGGGTGGCTCATTACTCAATATGGGCAAATGACAGATGAATACAAATGATACTAATAATGATACTAATAATATCTAATACTCATGATACTCAAGATACTTATGATACTCATGATACTCATGATACTCATGATACAGTACTAACAATTTTATCAAATCATGTCACAACTCCCGAAGAAAAGAAGTCCCTTTGGGGTGACTGTGACTAACTTCCTGTGGAGCTTACGACATCGTTTTCCATCGTCAGCTGTGTGAGGAACCACCCTCTGCTCCAAGGCCGGCTCAGCACAGCCAAGATTTGTTGAAAAACCGGATCTGCCACGATCATCTGGTTGGGCATGATGGGATAATATGGGAGACACTGTGAAATATGATTTATCAAAAAATCGAATCCCAAAGTGCCACGACTTGTGTGTTTTGTTCATATGGCTTCGTCTGAAAATAGGCTACCACCAAATCCAATGTTTTTTTCACAATCTTCCGGATGGCTAGGCTAGGGGGATTATGTTTTTTCCCGACTTTCAGACACACCCATATCAAATCAAGTTAGTTATGTAATATACTTATTAAACTATAATATATATACAATTATATACATATATATATATGTATAATTATATATATAATTATATATAACTGATTATAATTATATATATATATAACATAATGAATATATATATATATTATAATAATAACAATAATAATAATTAATAATAATAACAATAATAATATATATATAATATTATATAATATCCCTTTCTATAAGACTGTCTCCCATGCTCTCCCATCATATCCCCTTAAAATCCTTAAACTAGCTAACTAGCCATAAAGTTCCCAAGTCCCAAAGTGCTCAACGAAAAAACCATAATGGACCATCATGTTGCACGCAAATTGCCGCGAGAATTTTCCATGCCCTGTGTGACCTGGTTTGGTCAGCTGAGGTTTTCGTTGCGCTTAGCTGGAAAATCCCTGCACTAAATGGAGGTTTCTAGCTGGGAAAACAATACCGTGAAAAATATTCCTGTGGGATTTTCCAGAAAGCCATCTTTGAGGACCCTGGATGCAGGTCTTTTTTAACGACCACTAAGCATGGCTCTGTTTGGCCTCAATCGTACTGCTAAAAAATCACGGACTGTCAACTGATTTCTGTGATGAAATCAGTGTAGTGCTACTGTAACTAAGCCATATCCGACCATATCCTCGGCCATGATGCTTTGAGATCTCTTTTGAAAAATATCTCGACATGTACTTTTCCATATGTAAAGTGGCCCCCCAGTAAATGTTAGTGGGTTTAGTTTCACTATGTTTCACTTCATCTGGAGCCAAAACTGATCCACAATAAATCCAGGCTCCAGTTGCTGGCAACAATACGACGATCTGTCTGGAGAATAACAAACCATACCCTTGATTTATCTGGATAAAGTAGTAATTCACTGACCTGAATTAAGGATCATTAGAGCTATATATTTTGGGATAGTTGCCCCTACCAATTTGGGATAGTTATAATTCATCCAGAATCTTATGTAAACCCCGCAAAAACAGAATAGCTGCATAGTCTACCTTAGTCTACATCTTCGCCAGCAAATTCTAGCAAAAAACAATTCCTCACACCTAAAATCAACGAAAATCTCGATTTTAGCCACCATGCACATCATGCACCGGCCGTGAAGAATTGGAGGTTTAGGAATCGATATGCTGCCACTCAACATCCTCGTCATCAACTCCCTCCAGGATCAAAGCAGTGGCGACGCGACTGTCATCGTCTCCGTCGTCTCCTGTCTCGGCTTTTCGGGCCCAGGAATACCAACGACTGGGAGTCATACACGATCCCAGAACGGGGCATACCCGTTCTAATCATAAATCCTAATAAAAGGAATTTGGTTGGTGGTTGAGCCCTACCCCTCTGAGAAATGATGGAGTGAGTAACAGTTGGGATTATGAAATTCCCACTATGATGGAAAGTCATAAAATTCCATGGTTCCAGTCACCACCAACCAGGAATGAATTACATTGAATTACTCATTATATTGGCTAAGCGCCACATTCCCAACTTCTAAGGGTGGGATTCCACAGGAATAGTATGGCTATCGTTCTGGAAAATCCACCAAAATATCGGTCGAACTCCCGACAGCGGCGAGAACTTCGAGAAGTTCTGGCCGATGAGGTTCTTCCAGGAACATCCAGAGTCATAGGATAGCAAAATGTGAAAAATGTGAAAAAAAAAAACCAGGGGCAATGTGAAATGCACCGTGCCCCACTACTTTTCACTAGTTTCTGAATCAATGACTTCTACGCACCGATCACCCAGCCTGAAGGGTGTTCAGCAACCATCTGGCGCGCAAGCAGAAGATCTACACAGTTACGGCCCTTAAGAGTTATGGCCATGGGATCACTTAAATGCGGTTTTCTTACCCAGTTAGCTGTTGAGGGCACTGCAGGAAACCCAGGAAACCTTGAATTTCGCTTGCCAAACATGGGGCTCGCAAATAGTGTTCCTGAAAAAAAGTTCAGAGTTGGATTTGGATGGATTTTGATAACCCATAGGATCCATGTATGCTATATATGGTAACATTTACCATCAATATACATCAATATACCCCCAATGTTAGCATATATACCATACATGGATCCTATGGGTAAGCGGCTTATGTGTTTAACCCCATGCAGCTAGGACCCCCATGCACCTTATGGCTTCGATCCAGAAATCATGGATGCTAAAAGAGCCCCTTTTGTTGGTAACTCAGTGACCCAGTCGGATCGAAAAGTTCTGCAACCTGGGAGGGTTTGCCCTTACTTCATACCCGATTCAAACCCACACACCCAAACCTGCGAAATGTTCATTTAGTGAAGTACTGGGTTTGTGGATTTTTAGGGTGTGTATATAGTACATTTTCATGAAATGACTTACTTGCATGTTCAATTGTTGTGAAGCTCTGAAATGTTTCGCCACGAGTCATAACCATTCAGGGTTTGCTACTGGTAGTTTCAGACAATTTTTCAGCATGAGCAGTGTTCAACACCTGTTGCCCTCTTATACTGAATGGCCAATGGTTCACACAACGGATTGTATTATATTATATTATATTAACCCACAATATATTGGATAGGAAATCCACCTCTATGATCATCAACCCTCCCAGGAGTTTGAACATTACTCATATGCTTGCAGGCCAAGCTTGTGTACCCCAAAACGGATGGCTCACTCGACCCAGAACTGTGGAACCCTGGCGGAAGATCTTCACTAACACCATCTAACACCCACATGAATGTACTTGGATGTTCATCCCCAGAATCCCAACTTGCTTGAAAAAACCGCGTTTAACGTGAAAAAAAAAATACCAGGAACATATGGGACCTACTATTGAAAGTTCGCAGGTCCGTTTCGGATGAACCTGTGGGATCCTGGTCCGGTACATGGCCAGGCACCTCTATCCACAGAACCTCAATCCACTTTTCATAGAGAATATCTTAAGGGAACATAAACCAGTTGTGGCCAGGCTTATAACCAGTTTCATACTGGATTCGTACAAACTCATTGACTCTCCTTGTGACCCCTGACTCCGTTGAACAGATGACAGAGGCTGTTTACCCTGTGTGAGTTGTGCCAAAAACCCTCTCCCCCCTCCACAAAAAAAACCGCCGGGTTGACGGCCTTAACCAACAACGGCGTATTCACAGGCAGGATGAACTCAGAAAAAGCTTCCCGACGTTCAGAGCGAAATACCTCCCGCGGGGCCACCAACAGGTGGTATCATTCTAGCTGAAGTGTATCATCAAAACAAAAGTCTTTGGCCATGTCTCACTGGTTGCAGGTATTATATATGCAAATGTTGATGTGATATGTGTATACATAATATGCAAATGTTGATTTCTGTCACTTGAAATTCAACTAAGAATCTACAATTTGGGGCCCTCCAGGTACTAGTCGGGTTATCATACCCTCTGGTAAACTAACATAACTATGGAAAATCACCATCTTTAATAGGTAAATCAACTATTTCTATGGCCATTTTCAATAGCTTTTTGTATGTTTACCAGAGGGTAGCTATATTTAGCTATCTAGGGTCTGGGGGTCCCAAGCTTGTACCACTTTCTTAGTTTCATATCAAACATGCTGTGGATGTTTTCAAATTGCACCACCAAACGGATGGTTGAAACGGATGAAACCCATCCAAAATAATGAGATGTTTACCATCTATCAACTGGTGCAGAATTTCGCGTTGCCATCCACTACGTATCAAGTTCTTTTTCAAAAATCTTATGAAAAAAAATCCAAGGATTCCATTCTGTGATGTAAAATAGCCATTGGTTGTCTATCCCATTATAAAAACCACGATGTTATTCTATAATATACCATGGTCAAATTTAAAATTTGCTGTATTCATAATATCGTTCATGTTACATTCACTACTCCATGGATATTTGGAATCTTAGATAAAATACCATATCAACATATATAATCCGGGATACCATGTTAATTACATATATCCCATCCTACAGTTAGGGCCTTTTACCACTTATAAGTCAGTAAGTCACCCCATTTATGGAATAATAACCCCATTTACAACAATTTATAACTGGTTGGTGGCATACCTACCCCTCTGAAAAATATGAAAGTCAGTTGGGATTATGACATTCCAAATATATGGAAAGTCATAAAATTCATGTTCCAAACCACCAACCAGATAATCATTTATATATGGGGGTTGTCCAAAATACCTTTTCCCGGACAGCCCTCACTCGCTCAGCCAATCGCGTAGCAACCGCGGTACCACAGTGAGCAATCGCGGAAGGGTTTGTTCTTCGTTGATCAGATCATATACATAAAATATAAGTTATGTATTATATAATGAGGATCCATGC
>Ga0126342_10001690_pt1 | contig 32043 bp, 25 predicted proteins | sample Cyp1metagenome_FD_92528 | JGI IMG/M metagenome (GOLD analysis project Ga0126342, IMG submission 92528) | Coral microbial communities from Lord Howe Island, Old Settlement Bay, Australia - Cyphastrea 1 metagenome | ecosystem: Host-associated > Invertebrates > Cnidaria > Coral ...
AGCTCTGCCACACGTGGCACGCCAATGCTGCCACATATGTCGGCTTCACAGCACCAATCCAAAATTAGGGAATGTCAAATTTTAAGGGTTGGTCCGTTTTTCATGGTAGAGGACCCACCTAAGGTATGTGTGTGTGTGACCTACCAAGAATGGGGAATGGCAATACTTATTTTTATTTGGGTATTAAAACATGCCACTATATAAAAAGGACCTGGTAATATCCACATAAAACTATAACTACATTTTACGTTTTATGCATGGTAATATCCACATAATGTTTATGCAATTCTGCCACTATATTTACCTCTGGTACCTGGAAGAAAACCTGCCGTGAAGAAGCCCCGATATTAAAACGGGTGATTGGTACAAGACCTGACCACGTGCGACCGAAGCCTGGAATCATCGTTACTAAGGATAACTATCCCCAAATGGCCGCAAGTTTCAGGTTAGTGAAACATGTAGTAATTTGCCCAGATAATACTGTGGATGGACAAAATATGACAAAATCCTGCAGCAGTTGGTATGCACCAGTTGTTAGATGGTTTATCCCATTCCTATCCAATTACTGTATTTACAGCATTTCATATAGGAATCCCTTCATAGGAATCTCTTCATAGCTGGTCCCTGGCTCCAACTGGCCAGACTTACATGGATCTGCAGCAGCTGGCGGTTGAAACCTTTCAGAGGCCGAAAGAACCCTGGGAGGGTCCCTCAAGGATCCGATCAATCAGCAACACAAGTGGGACATATTCTATCATATTCTACAACTGGTTGGTGGTTTGGAACATTTTTTATGACTTTCCATATTAATTTGGAATGTCATTCCCCCAAATGACGAACTCATATTTTTCAGAGGGGTAGGTCAACCACCAACCAGACAATGTGGAGCCCCCAAGCGATAGCGTTCCGTTGGTGCAAATAACTCCAATTTGCCTATGGTTTATGATACGCAAATAACTATAGTTAATGTGGTTTATAAACCATTTTACAGGGGCGGGCACATTGTATCCAATAACGCTGTCTTTAAAACTTAGACATTGGCTCGTTGGCACTCGTTGGTTTTTTTTTGTTTTTTTTCGGGAGGATCTGTGTTGATTTTTGAGATGTTTACTGCATCCAGACCCAAGGGTTGGCCTGATTTGCACGGGAATATACATGATCTGGTTGGTGGTTTGGAACATGAATTTTATGACTTTCCGTATATTGGGAATTTCATCATCCCAACTGACTTTCCCTCCATCATTTTTCAGAGGGGTAGGTTAACCACCAACCAGATGATGCTGATGGTATCTTATGCATTTGGAGTTCTTGAAATGGGGGGCAAAAATCATGGCTTTCCATACCGAAACGGTCTAATGATTTGGATGATTTGCACGCGTGGGCCGATTTTCGGACACCTCCATATATTCAGCTACGTTGCTTTATGAACAGATGCTGCACTTTACTTTCCAGGATCTTACAATACAAAAATTCCATATCACTTTTCATGGTGGTAGCAAATGGACTCTCACCAAAGTGGTTCAGATATGTTCAGATGGGTTTCACTTGGGCATGAATTTGGTAAGTTCTGAGGCATGGGGAGATGGCAATTGTTTGACATTTGAGGGATACTACTTGGGGTGCATCCCAGCCACTATAGACAGAAGCAGTTTAGAACCAAGTATATACATACATATATTATAAACATAAACATATAAACATACACAAACCTTATACATATTATATATATTATATATACACATATTATATACATTTATATATATACATATATATATCATATATATATATATACATACACACACACATATATATATATATACATATATATATATATATATATATGTATTATATATATATATACATATATATATACATATTTATATATACATATATATTTTTCTATATATACATGGGTGTTTCCCTACTATTAACTACTAACTGGTATGCACCCCCAAGTAAGGAGATTGTGGGTTTGCTTCACTTTGCCCAAGTGTTGATGTTATACCCATTTGTGCACTTGGAGCACCGTGTGCCACATGAGGCACAATGAGCACTGTCGCGAGAATGAAGAAGCTCAGCTGAAACAAATTGCTGATGAAGCGGATTGGTCCAGAAATGGTATCTACCCGGAGATGGCAATTTCTTTGGGACGATTGTACCTCAAAATGGGTCCCATCAAACCCAAAATAATGACCATTGGCAATTTCGAAGATGGGGGGTTCCCGATCGCAATGGCAACTTGTGGGTCCCATTTTTGGACACAAAATAGCATCATCGTGGCTTGCCAACCTCTGAAACGATAGCATGCTGCCCTACACTTGCCGAAAACACAATGACTCTGGTGGGCTTCATGGCTGTCGAGACACCTTTTTTACTGGTATCTCATCTGCATGTTGATAGGGGTTTAGGATCCATGTCCCCACCGTCCCCACCATGAAATCCTATGAAATCACGCAATCACCATCCAATCATCACCATTAAATCCTTATGAAATCACCATTAAAAAAGCGAAAAAAACAGGAGATGCGGCCTGGACTTCGAGCCCGTACGGTTTGGGAAAGAATGAGGAAATCCTTGAAGAATGAGGACATCCAAGCACCCAAGAAAATGAGTAAGATACCAATGGGTAACATATGGGTAAATGATTGGGAGGTATGTTACAAATTTTATGATTGAACAGATATATTTCTACATACTAGAATATGATTGGGTAACATACCAATTTTATTCACAGTTCATGTGTATTTGGAGGATCTAGGTAGAACATGAGTGATGTTCCACAATATCGTGTCACTGCATTGAAGAGTCAATTGTCATCTGGCAGACCGAGTCAACAGGTTCGATGATGAAAGAGGCAGGCCTCAGGCCTCAGCAGTCCCATTTCCCAATGCACCACACCTGCAACATCAGTCTGGGAAGAGGAAGTCCCAAACGGTTTTCTCCTTTCCCAATCCAACACCCGAGTAGCTGAGCCAATATTGGATTCATTCCTCTGTGTATCGGACCATGCAAAATCAGTTGTTGCATGAACATGCAAATACTCTGAATGCCACCATGAACGCTGTCAACAAGACTTACGAGAATCATAGGCGGCGAAGGCGATGAATTTTTCTGCTTGGGCCGCCGAAGACCGAATCTTCCTAGGAATACCTAAAAGATGGCTGCGATATCACAGAATATCAGAGTCCTTAAACAAATGTCAGGGAATCCATTTCTGTCATGTTCTATGATGTTCTTTGTAATCTGTGTATTTATATCATAGAAGTTCCGAAGCAAGTTGAAACCCAAGTAAAAACCCATCACACCTAGGGAGAGATACTCCCAATCTTCCCGTTGGAGGTCCACATTGTCAGCCTAGGAAGAACGGCAAAGAGAGCAGGAACGGCGGCGCCGTCAGCAGAAGGCTGAAAAAAACTTTTTTGGTCGGGTTGACGGATGTTGATGGTTGATGGTTGGCAAGGGGAAACTGGTTGGTGGTTTGGAACATGAATTTCATGACTTTCCATATATTGGGAAAAATAATCCCAACATATCCCAACTGACTTTCATATTTTTCAGAGGGGTAGGTCAACCACCAACCAGGAAAGTACTTGGAATCAACCCAAGAAATTTAATCAAAGGTAAGTTGGATTGGATTTTGGATAAAATATTGATAAAAATCAGATAATATTCATGTTCTCATTCACCACGGCCTTGGAACACATTGGGTCAGCATCAAAACATCTTTCGCCGTCCAACGACTCGGTACTTCGGCTTGGTCCGACAAGGTAGGTACATGTAGGTACTAGTAGGTACAAGGTGAGGCTCCAGTTGAACAGTTGGTTAGCAAAGGTAAGCTAAGTTGATTTATAACTACTGTAGGTGAATTCCATGATTTATGGTATAGACATATATATGATATATGCATAGTTAATTTATTTATTTATTCACCAACTTGTAACTGGGGGGGGGGCCTCACCTTGTACAAATAGTTGTCATCTTCCAACGTTCCATCCCTGGAATGATTTGTGCCGTTCGTACAGCCCCATTCTTCAGTACCCCATTCCATCCATTGGTGAATCATATTGAATCATCATATTCTCCCTATTAAAGTGACCATAACCGGGGGTTATATCTTACTTCAGACACACCCAAATACTTGATCCGTGTTTATACATACATAATCATACATATATAATCATATATATATATACCTGTGAGTTCCGGGAAACCTCGGTGGGCTAGTTTAGTACTTTAGTCTTTTGATGTCTTTTGCCTTGTCTATGGGGATGCCTATTAGTGGGGATGTCTACTCACCAGATAGAAGTTTTTTGTATCCAAGATTGGGACGATGATATTGGTTCACCCCTGCGGATCCAGATACCGAGGGAGTATTCGAGGTGTGTTTTCAGGGAGCATCTTCTCAGAAAGGATTGATCAGTTCAATGTCAGCCGTCTTGGCTTAATCGTTTGGTATGTGTTGTCACCTGTTAATGAGACGAATACGATGATCATCACAGCTAACCATAAATAGTTCACTGCTGATATATACATATCCCAAAATGGAAGGCTTTATGGATGATTTTATGGAAAATCCCATGAAACTGGATGATTTTTGGGTACCATCATTTTAGGTGTATATATATATAACTATATATATATATATAACTATATATACATATAACTATATATATAACTATATTTATATGTATAATATACTGTAGACACATGAGACTCTGACAGAACTGTTCTGTGGACAATCCAATGATTCACATACTATTTGGGGATGGAACCCCACCCATGAAACAAGAATGGATTGTTTATTATTGGGTTTACCACATTAGGAGAAGAGCAACATCTCCCACTAAAAGAGTTATAGAATATTTGTATAAATAGATAGATATGAATAAATAACTATACACATAGATAAATTATATATGAACAAACAAACAATACGAACAAACAAATAAATACAAATATATTGTATATATACACATGCATCATCCTGGATCAACATTTTGAATTTTCATGCATGATTTCAGATCCCTAAAAGTGGCCGGAGGCAGCGGCGCAAACGGCCAAAGAGGCCCAGCGTCGTGGACCCAAAGGCTGGCTGGGTGAAAAACTTTCAGAGTTCACTCATGGTGAAACTTTTCTGGTTGGTGGTTTGAAACATGAATTTTATGACTTTCCATATATTGGGAATAGTAACCCCAACTGACGAACTCATATTTTTCAGAGGGGTAGGTCAACCACCAACCAGTATTGGGATTAGACCATATCAAATCAATGTTTAATAGGTCTTACGATGTTTACAACCTCCTGCCTATGAACATGGCAAGGAAATCCTTGTATATTTTAGTAGCCTCTGGTAAACGTTTACATTTCGCTATGGAAAATCACAATCTTTAAGTTTGGTAAAACAACTCTTTCTATGGCCATTTTCAATAGTTACGTTAAATTACCAGAAGGTAGACCATATCAAATCAATGTTTAATAGGTTGGAGAATCCCATCATTATGAACTTATATTAGATTTAAGAATGATTATGTTTCGATCCAATCAGATCATGATTACATATGAGTATCTGGTTGGTGGTTTGGAACATGAATTTTACTTTTCCATATATTGGGAATTTCATCATCCCAACTGACTCATAATTTTCAGAGGGGTAGGTCAACCACCAACCAGGTATTAGTCATATTAATATCGGGATGGGATTAATAAACATAATGTATCATTTTGTAATTTGATTAGATAATCCCCAGAAACGTTTGGATTTTCAAAGTAATAAGATTATATATAGGGTTGAAGGGTTGAAGACTAAGATTAATCTGATCTGTTTGAACATTTATCACTTGATATATTTTAATATGCTAAAACAGATTATCAGATTGTTCTGAATTATGTCTGGTTTATTAAGTTTATCTAACATGGGGGGGTGACGGTTCAAAAGAATCCATCTACGGTCCCCGAAAGAATCTTCAGTTTTGGACCATACCGTGCCCAAGGGGCCATCTGGTGGATAAAATATCAGCTACTCCCATTCAATGGGGCAGATTTTGGAGGCCATGAAGAGTAACTACCATTTGGTGAATCTTCAACATCTTTCAACCGCCAAACGGGGCATAGGGGTTTGTCTGAAAAGATGGTGGCCCATTTCATCCACTGGTTCATCATCTTTTTTCTGTTAAATGTTTTTTTTAAGCGATACCCTCTGGTTATTTAACATAGCCATGGAAAATGGCCCATGTATAGATGGTTTACCTACTAAAAATGGTGATTTTCCATGGCTATGTTAAATAACCAGATGGTATATTACACTTTCAGACGGGCCCAAATATGAACAAAACTGGTTTTACTATGTTTTACTTGCCACCAAAAACAGGTTGAGACTACCACTTGGATCATTTTGGTACTGAAATCATGGGGCCATTTTTCTGGGTTTCAAGATGTGGCAAGCCATGTTTCCTGGTTTATAGACCAAGCTGTGGATATATATATATAACAGCCCCTGTGAAACTATTGATAACTATAGTAACTGTTGATAAACCAACAGATGCCTATCGTTTGGGCAGTCCTTGCTGTTGTGAACAGTTTCAGTACGCCCGTTCTCTGCAAAATACAATGGTAAGTTCTTTGGAATTTTCACCAGCCAACTGGCTTTAAATCTTCAGTTTGTTAAATATGTTCTAAAATAATAAGAACAAATAAGATAACCTGGAAATCAATCATAGCTTGCTGGAAAATCCACCATTTAGTTCCATGATGTTCCTTTAAGTGCCCATTTAGTTTAGGAAATTCCCAGCTAGTCATGTTTGATTACCGGATAATACATCCATGAATATCCCATCATTATCCCACTCTTATCCCTATTAACCATATAAACCGATATTGTTCATCCTAATATTATCCCTACGGGTATATCCCCTTGTCATCCCATGAATATGCCATGAAAACTATAGATATACCCACCATAAACCATAGATAACCACAGTTAATTAACCACAATTAACCACAGTTAATTAACCATAGTTAACCATAGTTAATTAGCCACAATTAACCACAGTTAACCATAGTTAATTAGCCACAATTAACCACAGTTAACCATAGTTAACAATTGAGGGATATGTGGGAGTTTTGGATTCACATTGAAGTGCCGATAACGAATGACTTGGGGATAGCTCAGTTGACTCAGAACTTCGTGAACCGTGGTTCACCACGGTTCACCATGGTTCTTGAGTAATATAGCTATAGTAATCTATAGTTAGCTATATTTTTCTATAGTTATCTATACTATAGTTTACTGTAGTTATCTATAGTTGATGGTTTTTTTGCAACCAACAAACAGCACCCCAGCAACAACTATCACTACAGGGGCCGGGCCTTGTAGACCCACATAACTCCAACTGATTCCAGGTCCTCCAGTGGAGCCGATTGACCTGACGGCCAGCGATTATGAGCCCATGATGGAGGAGGGTTGCTGAGACCTGACATCCCATTTTTCGTAGTGTAACTTGTAGCAACATAACATGACATTTTTTCATGGTGATTTTGGATTTAAACATTTGCCAACCACAGATATATATATATATATATTCAACTTGTTCAAAATCAGCATGCAAGGTATCCATGTTCCACTATTTACAGCCCAAAGAAAGACCAATTGACCAAGTCATTTTATGCTTGAAACACCCACTTCTGTCACCAGTGACGATATCATCCCGAGACACCTCGCACTGCAGGATTGGCATGCACCTACAGAAATCCAGGTGCGCCTGAAGCTTTTTTGGGGGAGCTGAAAAATGGATGTTTGGCCCTTCTTCGGCCACGGCTGCGAGATGAGGATGTCGCGGATTAGATCTGGAAAAGCCACCATTTGTGAATCATTTTCCTATAGGGAAATGATGGGTTTTCCACATCTATGTTAGTTTGCAATAGGGGAACCTGTCAACATTTTGGCAGAGCTTAGCCCTCATAAATGGTGTTCCACTACCAGAGGGTATCAGGTTGCGTCCCCCCATGTTTCCACGTTCTACTGATTCTACTGGTAGCAAATGTTGATTTTCCAACTGTTGTTCAAGTAAATTTGACTAGTGATGCTGTTCACGACTCACGTCCCTGTTTTTTCTGGTTCTTTCTTGATAACCTCCCAATGTTTTGGACATCTCGGAGGGTGGTCTGCTGCGATTTCTGGCCGGTGATATTTTGCCAGGCCCTGGCCTTCTGTCCTTTGCCCTTTGATGAATACGCAGAGCCCATGAGGGAGATCCTTCCGGAGCCGGTGCGGGGTGACAGCGTTGGTAAGCGGAGTTGCTGGTTAGAACATGTTAGAACCCTGTTATGAATGAACAGTAAGCCCATATCTGGGCCACATACACTCTGGTTATTTAACATAGCCATGGTATAGGTGGCCCATAGAAATGTCGATGATTTTCCCAGCTAGAAACCTCCATATTTATGAGGGATTTTCCATGGCTATGTCTGTTAGTCATAACCAGATGGTACCATCTGCTACTTTCAGAACCAGTCAATGAAAACTTTGGTTGTCCAAGAATAGGCTATGCCGCTATGCCCCAAATCCGCTGCGTTGCCCTTGCCGTTTCTCTATTGGAAAGGCCATCTGGTTGGTGGTTTGGAACATGAAATTTATTGTTCCATCTATTGGGAATGTCATCATCCCAACTGACTAATATTTTTCAGAGGGGTTGAAACCACCAACCAGTCATGATCAGAGGTAGAACCCCTGGTTTTTACCGTCCCATGTCGACTGCCCAGGCCATTCCCACGGAGCCGCCCTTGCCTCCTCCCAGCTTGGTGCAGAGCATCGTGGCACCTGGGGACCGTCCCGAGGTCGTCCTGAAGGGGGCCTGGTACCCCGAAAGACCTGGGGAAAATGATGGGTTTTAGCCACGGTTGACCTCAGAAATTAACATTTAGATAGGCAGATAGGCATATAAATCTCATTGGCATAATCATTGGGCTCATAGATTTTATGTGGTTGATTTCAATTGATCATTTTCTATAATTAACTATATAATATTATATGTGTGTGTGTTTGTTTACTGCCAGAACATGACCAAATAGAATCTATGACGACTCACAAAGAGAAAGGCTACTTGAAAGTTTTTTCCGCTCGCTGAACAGTTACTCTAATATGGCCTTTTACACCAGCTACTAAAACCTGTAAACGCCTGTAAAATTCTCAGTGGAACACATGATTTTCTATGATACTCCCATAAACCATATTCACATGAAGGGTTTTTCTTTAATGTCAACCCTGGATTAATAAACCCCTAGGCTGTTTAATTGGGAGGGTACCATTTAAGTATTAGATTATGACTATTGGAGGAGTACCCCCCTAATTAATAAACCATGGTTTTTTAATCCGGGTTGACATTACCATTGTTCCACTGTTACTAGATGATCCAATGATCCGAGGGTGGACACTTCCCCTTGCCAAGCCTTGCTATCCAGCATCGAGCTTTGCTTTTCAGGAATCCTGCTACCCTCCAAACATCTCTAACTTGGACATTGGTATTCTGGTCGGTTGTTTGGAACATTTTATTTTTCCATCTATTGGGAATTTCATCATCCCAACTGACGAACTCATATTTTCCAGAGGGGCAGGTCGACCACCAACCAGTGTTTGGCGCTTCATCCAACTTAGCAGATTCTACCAGAAATCAAAAGTTGCGATTGCAGGGGAAATCTCCAAGCTAAATGGAGGTTCATAGCTGGGCAAAATCATGGAAGTGGGGGAATTGTCCAACAAGCCGCGGTTGATAAATGGAGGGTAAGCCTGGCTATTTGGAGGTTTCTTGAAATGGGGGTACCCCTGTTCATCATCCATTTTATGTTCGGATTTTCCATGAAATAAACCATCCAGCGAGCTTGGGCTATCCCCATGGCTATGGAAACCCCTATTTCCATGTTATTTCCACGGGGTGGATAATGGGATCATAATGGTTAAATGATGATAAATCAATAGGACAATAATGGGATAATAATGGTTCAATAATATTGGTTAAACAATGGATACCATCTGGTTATTTAACATAGCCATGGAAAATGGCCCATTGAAATAGATGATTTCCCCATCTAGAAACCCCCATTTATAGATGATTTTCCATGGCTATGTTAAATAACCAGATGGTAACCATTGCGAGTGGGCTTATAATCCACTGGCACCGCCGCCCAACCTTGGCCCGATGGTTTATGAGCTCACGAGATCACAGTCGAACCTAAAACAAAGACTCCCCCCATCGTAGAAAACCATGTTATATATATATATATATCTTTCCATTGATGCCATAGAAAATCCAAGTCCATCATTTTCAGTTGCAAGCAATCCCGTTTTTGGATAGCCTATCATTTGATCCATAGATTTCTGGCTGCCCTGAAACAGAATGAGGATAATAAACTGTCTAAAATTGTCCAACGCCCCAAGAGGATGTCAGCCTTTTGCTCAGGTTTAGAAAAAAAGTGCGGGGCAAATGTCACTTGCACGCCATGGGGTCAACCTCCCTGGCCCTACTGATCCAAATACCTGCAGAGCCTAAGATTTTGCCACAAAACTCATCAAAACCCTAGATTCCCAAGAGGGAAACACTTCCCAACATCACATCATCGAACCCGTCCTGTGGCCTTGAAGCAGAGGCCAATGGGGGCGATTTTGCAATTTTTTCCGGGTGAAAATGAGTTTGGTACCTGAAAATTGGTTTGGAAAGTCCGTAAATCTGTAGTTTCATCATCCTTTTCATCATTTTCCCTAAGAAATCGGACACAAGGTTAAATGTTTGTAGGTGAGCGAAGCGGCATGGCCACAGTGATTTTTGAGACGGATGATGACAAGCCCACATGAGTTTTCTACCTTATGAAGAGTCCCTTGTTTCAATGAAAAAACCTGAAGACTCTGATGGAATAGAGTAGATCTTGTTCATTTTTGGGTCCATTTTTGGGTGCACCCTAAACTTTCTATTCTCATCTGGGGATGGTACATATGTAAACGGAGGAATCTGCTGGAAGCATCCTTTATGTATTACATTGTATGACAATATCCATCCGTTTGAGGTCGGAGAAACTTTCTGGTCACCTACATTTGGATGAAACTACGACTGTATAGGTGGTGCCTCACATATATTTGGCCATATAAGTTGTTGAATATGACACTGGCTTAACTGTTAGGTCTGAGGGACACCAACATGATGTAGCTATAGAAACTACTATAGATAGATGATTCTAGATGGGTTTATAAATCACCCACATCACTGGGGATGAAATTAAATAGAAAACATATATAGATATTAGATGATGTTAGATGGGTTTATGATGGTGTATGTAATTGTGCAACTAGGTTCTAGATATGTATATATATTTATACACATCATTTTACTATATATGTATGTTAGTTAGATAATATCACTATATATATATATACATATACATATTATGTGTATATGTATAGTGTTATATATATAATATTACCCGCAAACCCTGTGTCTCGCCGTCGCCAACATCGTCATCTGTCCCTTTCGAAATTCGCTTCTTGTGCAGACGAAACGCGATTTTTTCAATTTTTAAGTTGAAAAATGTGCGTTTCAACCTGCGGCCACCAATGACTTTGAGCACGTCCATTTTGCGTGGCAGGCGCAGTGTTTTGTGAAGGTGAAAAAATGCCATGTGCATTTTCGCTGGCAGGCGCGCGGAATTTCGCATTTTTTGCTGTGTGACAAGTGTTTTTTTTCGCTGTTTTGTCGTTTTCCTTGGACGACATGTTCATTTTGCGTGGCAGGCGCAGTGATTTGTGATGGTTGGAAAAAGAGCATTGTCATTTTAGCACGCGAGCTATTTTTGCGTGCTTGGAATGATCTTGTTTCGTTTGTCTTTGGGAAGTGGTTGGGTGGGGTGGGGTGGGGGGGGCATATTAACGTTCTTAACGTGCCGTTCAGGTAAGTCTTATCAAGAGTCGATGGTCGCTTTGTTTCTTTGTTGTACTACGCCCTTGACTTTCTTATGTTGAATGTTAACGCGCTGATGATGTTACCCTCTTGACTCTTGACTATCTTTTGTTGATGTTAACACATTAATGATGCTGCTGCTACACTCTTGACTTTCTTATGTTGATGTTAACACGTTGATGATGCTACATTCGTGTCTTTCTTATGTTGATGTTAACACGTTAATGACTCTATGCTCTGAGCTTTCTTATGTTGATGTTAACACATTGATGATGCTGTGCTCTTGTTTCTTATGTTGATGTTAACACGTTGATGATGCTACACTCTTGACTTTCTTTTGTTGACATTAACACAATAATAATGCTACGCTGTTGCTCATTGTGTTTGTCATTAATTTGACGCGTGTCTTCGAACATGAGGTGTGCTACTACGCTTGCTCCGACCAAACTACGCTTGTCTTCCAATCATACATGGCCCCTTGGATCAGAACTCCATATCGCCAACCGATTTTGTTCTTGTTGTTGTTGTTGTTGTCGTTGTCGTTGTTGTTGTTGTTGTTGCTAGAGTAGCACCTGGCCCAGCATGCTCTGGAAAAGGTATTTGTTCCAAACCATGTTAAACCAAGCCTTGCCAAGGATGCAGCAAACGCGGATGCAGCAAACGCGGGCGAACCTGGCGGCTACTCCGTCTTCTGGAAGAACTGCAACCGCAATGCCGGTGGCTATCTGCAGTCGAAGCTTGACTGCACTCTGAAGGCTGCGTATTTCGGATCACGCAGGTAAGTGGAAAATAAAAAGCGGATTGAAGTTGATGTAAACTTGGCCGGAAAAAGGCCCACCGGATACAACTCGGGCTGGCTTGGGTCGTGAGGCTGGGTGGGCAGCCTGGCCTCTACCACAGACTGTTGTCAAGGCGGGAGCCCATTAATTTCTGGAAGGTGCACTATACCGTTTTCTCGACTACACAATGCGTGTTTCTGCAGGCCATTGGTCTGCGTGGCCATTGGTGTTCCTCTGGCTTTTTTGTTGCTTTTGTTGCTCCTGTGGCTCTTCCATGCGGCTACCCGTCAGTGTTGACCATATGGAGGGTTCATTCGGACATCAGAAAACCCGTTCCGATTTTTGTTTATGACAAAAATCGCTTGAAACTTGTGAGCAACAGGCACTGTGAAATGATTTTGGGATCTTCGAATTTGATCAACAAATGTGCGGACATTGTAGTTCTTGTGGCTTGGTTGGAACCCCAGTGATTTGAAAACTTGAACATGTTGGTGTGGCCGTATGAGCCTCAGTCGACTGAGGTTTCTAGAGGGTGTTTGCTGTGAACGGGCCTTCACAACCCAACATCAGGATTGGGGATCCTCCTTGCCCTTTTCAAAGCTTTGGTTGAGGGAGCATTCCCAAAAGTAGGACCGTGCATACCACAGTTACTGGTATTTAAGCCGTTGAACCACCCAATGACTGCCAATGCCTTACCGGGTGCTTCAATAATTGCCAAGCGCAATGTGATGTGAATTGCTGTGAAGTAAAAGTTTTTTTTAATAACAACTATATTGTAACCATTTCTTTGCTGATTTGTTTTTTGAGCGATATTTTGCATTCTTATGAGTTACGGACAAAGATACTGTATGAACAATTTAGTATTTGGTAGCCTTGGAGTGTTTTCATGGTGATGATCATCGAAGTTTTGCTCATAGTCACCAAGCCTTCAAATATCACAACAGGTCAGCGACACCCACCACCACCACCACCACCACCACCACCACTACTCACGATTATAACCATGGATTCCCATCTGTCCAGGCCCCAGCTACTCGGAACATCACGGAGTTTCATCAAAAGCTGGGGGAGCGTGCCTTGGTGAAAGATTTTGGGGTATCCGGATGCTCAGGAGGCACAAGGTGCAGAAGAGCGAACAAGTGCTCCCTACTTCATCTTCCTCTGCCTAGCACATTCCCTTCGTCGTGCCTTTCACCCCACATTCCTGCACAACTCCTTGAACTTTTCCAGCCCTCCGCCGGCTGCCCATCCCAAGCCTGACTGTTGTTTTTCGAAGTCAGGAAGTCTTGCCAGGCTGGGCACTAATGGATGTGTTTCCCAATCACTGGTATCCATTAAGCAAACCCCAATAAACCAACAGCAGCCATTAACAAAGGCCCCACCACGCCATCATGGCAACCTGCCCGGCCTCGATGCGTTCGATTGCAATCTGATCCTTCCTCTCAATCTGACCCATTGCTCTTGGCTGTGGGGGAAGGGAAGGGAAGGGATGGCAAAACGGATAGCCATACTGCAAGAACTTGGATACAGAGTTGCGCTTATCTTCATGGCTTGCAAATCTAAACATCTGCAAACTTCTGACTGGAAGAAACTCCGACAACAATTTCATGGTGGTGATTGAAGACCATGTCACTGAAAAAACAATTCAAAAACAAGAGGTTTCTCGGCACGGCAAGGTCGCATGGCGCTGGTCTTGGCTTCCTTGTGTTGATGTTAGCACATTGATTAGGTTACGCTCTTGACTTTCTTTTGATGATGTTAACACATTGATGATGTTACGCTCTTGACTTTCTTATGTTGATGTTAACATGTTAATGATGCTACACTCTTGCCTTTCTTATGTTGATGTTAACACAATAATGACTACACTCTTGGCTTTCTTATGTTGGTGTTAATACGTTGGTGATGCTGTGCTCTTGTTTCTTATGTTGATGTTAACATGTTGATGAGGCTACACTCTTGACTTTCTAACGTTGATATTAACACAATAACGATGCTACGCTCTTGGCTTTCTTTTGTTGATATTCACACGTTGATGATGCTGTGTTCTGGTTTATGTGTTGATGTTAACACGTTAATGATGCTACACTCTTGGCTTTCTTAGGTTGATGTTAACACAATAATGACTCTACACTCTTGGCCTTCTTTTGTTGATGTTCACACGTTGATGATGCTGTGCTCTTGTTTCTAATGTTGATGTTAACACGTTGATGATGCTACACTCTTGACTTTCTTATGTTGATATTAACACAATAACGATGCTACGCTCTTGGCTTTCTTATGTTGATATTCACACGTTGTTCATGCTACGCTCTTGGTTTTTTTGTTGATGTTAACACATTGATGATGTTACGCTCTTGACTTTCTTATGTTGATGTTAACACGTTGATGATGTTACCCTCTTGACTTTCTTATGTTAATGTTACCACGTCAATGATGCTACGGTCTTGACTTTCTTTTGTTGACGCCTTCAAAGTCGCACGACTGGACTGGCTCCCGTGAAACAATGCAAAAATTGGCTGCACGTGTTCCTGCTCACAAAGTTTTTGGGATTTCTTCAAAGGGACGAATTTGAAAAATCAATGAAAACCCGCAGTTTTTAGCTGTTTCAGGCAACGGCGAGACATAGGGTTTGCACGTTATATTTATATATGGCAACTATTACACTACATATATAATCATACATATATGTATATCTATACCAATATATATATATACCAATATATATATATGTATATATATATTTTTATTGAATTGATAAATCCACCAACCCATGGCCAGGGGCATCACCTTTGATCATCCTGCGAGATGACGGGAGGCTACAAGGAGCCGTTGGCGCCGCTGGGTTGCAGATGGGACACATCGTGGTTTTGAGGTCGTTTTTTTGGGGTTTGAAGATGGAAAATACGATAATATACAAGGAAAATTGCCATGTTCATATGCATCGTAATCCAAATACTTGGGTTTTCTCACAGATTCACAAGCATTGCCTGAAACATAAACCAGTTACAACTAGAGTTTTTACCCAAGATGCCCCCGCCAACAAACCCGTGTTTGTCAAGATGGTTTTCAACCGTAGTTTTGCTCCTAAACAACTAAGTGGCGAGATTGTTCAACAAACATCGTCACTTGGTGTTGCCAGAGATGTTTTCAGGCGTCTCTATTCACAAAATTGGTGAGAGGTTATTCTAGGTTTTGGGGTAGTGCGAGGGCACTGGATTTTTGCGAAGAAATCTGACATAAGCCCTCTGCGGCATGAACACGTATCTGCAGAAGTTTGGGCACGAAGAGACCCATTTGGGATCGAAACTAGTCGCATAGCCCATAGTGACAGAGTCTACGGCTTGAGAGTTGCCAAAAGAGCAGGGACTTTGATCATGATTCTTATTGGTGACCCCCCGGTTCCTTCACATATAGAAAATCACAACTTTTGGCGGGTAGATATGGATAAAAATATAAAAGTTATAGACCACTTTCCATAGGAAATTGCTAAATTCTGGCTATTTGAACGTAACCATCATAAATCAGCTATAAATTAGCTATAAATCCCATGAGTTTTCCCCATGTTCCTTGGTGAAAATCCGCCATGACCACATGGTTTTCCCAGTTAAACACCACCATTCTCCCACAGTCTTCCGATGATTTTCCCATGGTTTTTCGTGTTCCCATGGTTTTCCCATGGTTTTCCTATGGTTTTCTGGTCCATCTAAGGCCACCCCCTGTGCTGAAACGCTCCATGTTCGCACCTCATGGCGCCCAGCTGCGGCCCCAGTGCGCCAATTGTGCTGGCATATTTACCTACATGACTGGGTGATTTGTTCGGGCAATTGTTGGTAGATATTCCATACATTGGACATATGGGAATACTATAGGTTTTTAAACAAATAAATATATAGTTTTATACATACTGATCTTGATATATTTAGTAGACTAAGTCATATAATTAATATATAACTAAATCATATATTGTTTATTATTGATGGGTTATTTTTTAGATATGGTTTCAATAATAAACCATATATTGCCGCCGTATCCTGCCAATTTCATAGATGGGTTTTAATAACTTGAATAAATTATACATATACTGATTTTGATATAGTGTGTATATACTTAGTATATTCTTAGCATCACTAGTTTATACTTAGTACTTGTATCCTGGATAGTTCATGGGTTTTCCAAAATGGGGATCCCCAAGTCACCATGGTCTTCAATACTAGGTCATGGCCTCATGATTTGGATGATTAGGAGGTACTCCCTTTTCTATATAGCAAATCTCCAAGTATATAAGTGTTTCAACATATATGAACGATATAATTATATCGTATAATTGCTTAATTAATCCCATTAATTAAGGTCATCAAGGATTAACACAAGTGATTGACACGTCTTTGTGGGATAGATATATATATATATATAATGGGATTTTAATATGATTGATGGAATTTATGGAATGATTATGGGATATATCCTCTCATGTCATCAAACGTGGCTGGAAAATGACAGCGGAGGGTAGAACTCGTTAAAGGTGGCAAAAACTTTGAGATTCTGTGAATTGAAGTAGAAAAACCTGCAAAAACCGAGAAATTCGAGCAGTGATACGGTGGATGGGCAAGCAAGATCCTGGTTGCTAACTCGCGGTAAGTATGAAACAACATGTAGAAAAAAAGGGGACTAGAATGGGATAAACCATCTCTGTCAGCTCAAGATTTCTTCCATCCACAGTAGGATAGTTCTGGTTCTTGGGATTTCAGCAACAAAATGGGGATGAAATTGATGATATCTCCGAGAATCATGGGGATAAAATCAACGCATTTCAGCTCTCGTATGGCTTGGTTTTTGGCCTGCCTCGCGCTTCTTTCCTTCTTTATTTTGCTTTGGCCTGGCACTCTTTGTTTCGCCTGTTGACTGAGCCTTCCTCGCACGGAGTGCAGGACCATCAGCTGGGCGTGTTTTTCACCTTGGCCCTGCCATTTTTTTCACCAGATGACATTGACCATCAGCCTATTTTTCCATGCTGGGGATATTATAGATGTCTAAAACTACTGATCAACGAATATGGGAAAAAACTTATCCATTGATCTGGTTGGTGGTTTCAAACATTCTTGTTCGAAAAAAATGAAACATATTCATATATTATAACATATTATTATTTGGATGCGTGATCCTACCACCAATAAGGTATGAAAGGACGGTTATGTTTCAACCAAAGTTTGACTTTTGTCTTTGTTTATTCACAGCAAACCATGTTTTATTTTTGGGTGTGCACAGATCGTGCAAACATGAATGACTTGTGGGTCCGACAGTAAATGGGAAGTAGGTGACAAATCTGGGAATACAGACATGCTTGGTATTATAATGTTTTGTGCCGGCGTAATGGAGGAGTATTTGATCGCTTGCTAACGATAAACCAATTCTTCTCCGGAAAGTTAGGGATTTGACGTGCAGGTACGAGCAGGAAGATGAATGGAACGAGTTTTTGGAGCGCACCGACACTTCCAAGGTGCTCCCGATGGGTCTGAATTCGATATGCCCCCAATCGATGGCCATTGTTAATTATTGTAGGAAAAAAATGAACAAATGACAAACCATCAGGGGTATACCCTGTTTGGGAGGGCACTGCTGTGAGTTGTAACTGGTTCAGCATCGCATTTTTAAGTGTGAGTCTGGTATTGTGGGCTTGGAAAGACTCCACAAACCGGAGGAAGATGCAAGTACAATTCAGAGGCCCGTGGCTTGTGGAACGCACGTTCCAAGTGTGGCAATGTTTCCTGAGGAAATTGCTACGTACAGTAATTACTGTTTTGGAGAGCATGGCCATCCTACATTGTGGCCCCCGGAATTATAAGTTGTTTTACAAACATATCAAAGATATGGAAATTTATCTAGCTGTAGTTGCAAGTTATTCAATGTTAGTCACCTAAAATTTATACCATAACCCCACTATCCTGGCTGTATTTACCGCGGAACATGAGGACCCCTGACATCCAGTTTTGAACTAGTTCCACCTTAATAGTTTAAATTGAACATATTCATGAGTCTCCCATAATTAATATTTGACGGTCAAAACATGTCAAAACCATCATGATTTCTGTGAGATTATTCCTGTAAGCCAATCCATATTGAGTCTTATACCACCGGTACTTGAAAGATAAACATCGAAAATAGGGTGTCCATTTGGGCACTATAGAATTTTCGAATTTGCACAAGAGCAAAAACCCCAAAATCCAGTGGATTAAATGGTGGACTATCATCATGTTGCCATGAAAACTGCCATGAATTGTAGGTATCCCCATGTTCAGACACAGCCAAAAAGTTGTAGACCTAGCTGTCGGAAAAAGATCTTAAAGTAGGCATCCCGGGAATCCCATGGTAGGTGCACGACTTTGGAAGATATTGGTGGAGTTATGGTCGGCGACCCCGGTGACGCTGGTGAGAACATGGGGATGGCTCATGGTCAAGCCATGAAAAATCCCCGGGACCACAGATTTGAGGATGACATATTGGGGTGTATCTAATTGACCCCATACTCAATTTTGGTTACAGATGGTGAAGGGTATATAGTTGAGTATTCACACCATCTTGTTGGGGTATGAAAAAAATGACCTATCGCCGCATCGCCACAACAGTGAACACACTAAGAACCTCCATTTCAACACTGCACTAAACATACTCGGATTTTTGAGGATGTTCATAGATGATAAAAAAGTGCAAATGACATAAGTATGTAGACATACTCTTCATATACTTCTAGACATACAGTCGTAAGCTTTGAGTCTCAAATGTCTTCGAGATTGGATTGATTCATCCCTCAGCCCTCCATGATTTCAAGGCATTTCACTGGTGATATGTCCTCGTTACTACCAACCTATTACATGTCCATTAAATGAGTACTGCAGGCTATATCATTTGGGCTACCCCAGTCCCCCAAAGTGGACAAGCTACAAATGCCATCTGACATCCTCAGTTTCATCCCCATTTCAGGAGACTTAGCACGTTTTTTTGTTAGTTATATGATGTTATACAAGGTGGTGCCCCCCAAGATAGCTAAGTTGGTTTATAACTCCACTAACTATGGTTTCTAGGTGATATACCTATAGTTAATGAGCTTATGACCAATCTATAAGTGGGGGGGACCACCTTGTATGAGTGAGATGCCCATGACATCCCCGTGAAAACATGGTGAAAACCCACCATTTCAACGAACACGAACGTTGCTTCAAACGTCAACACGCCCCCCCGGTCTCCGCATTGAGGCCGCGACAAGGACGATGATGGTGAACTCCGGGAGGCGGTCTTTTTGGAGGCAGAATTCATGGTGCTTCAATGGGATTTAATGGCTGGCTGGTTGGAACCATGGAATTTTCCTGGTTAATCTAATGGTTAATCTAATGGTTAATCTATGGTTAATAATTGGAATAACAATATATCTGGTTGGTGGTTTGGAAGATGAATTTTACGACTTTCCATCTATTGGGAATTTCAGAACCCCAACTGACGAACTCCATGATTTTTCAGAGGGGTAGGTATACCACTAACCAGATGGGAATTATAGATGAGTGGTTCATATCGATTTTTGGGGACTCATATGATTTTTTCTGGGACTTATACTGATTATTGGAGGGAATCTATAACCAATCTATATATAATAAATCAGAGTTCTTATATATATTTGACATCTGGTTAATTATACTGGGAATTCATGGTGGTTTATATAGGGAATTAATATATGAATTAATGGGAATTGATGGGAATTGTGATGGAACTCTATGAAATTGTAGTATCTGAGTTCCTCTGGAATCTTCATGAACATGCCAGGAACCCATTGATACAAACCTTGTAGATCGTGCCACAGGATCCTTCCTTGGGGCGACCATATCACTTGAAAAATTATGTTTTTGTTGATGGCAACTGAGAAAAACTTAGAAACGTAATATACAGTACCATTACTTCAGTAGGAATTTTCATGTCTAATCATGTATATATATATATGTATATACAATTATATAAATTATATTTATATATACACATATGTATTTGGTTGCTACCAGTAATTTCTATCCAACATTTTTTGGTCGTGAGTTGTTCCCCATCGACCCATCCCCTGGCTTTCACGGCTTGTAGGTGCCGCTTCAGAAGGATGTGGAAGCGCGGCAGATTCGAGCGCACTTGAGCATGAGGCCCGGTGAGCTGGTGTACTTGGGGGGAAAAATGTGGGGAAATCCCAGAGATACCCGGCCTGGTTATGACTAACGTAGCCATGGAAAGATCCACCATTTTTAAGAACGGTAAACCATCTATAAATGGGCCATCTATACCATGGTTATGTGAAATAACCATAATATATATATATATATATAAATGGAGGTTGTAATGAAAAAATCATCTATAAATGCTGGAGTTTCATGGATTTTCCATATATCATGGTCTTGTCTAGTCGATGATTTGGCTTACTGTACCAATTGGAAATGCACTACTTAGGAAATCTGCAAGGGAATATATTTCCTTATTTGGAGGGTCCTTAAGCAAGAACAAGTTACTTTGATGGGTATAACCACGATTATTTATCATGGTTAGAAACCTCCAGAAGTGAGGATAAAACCCCTATAACTATGGAGACATATCCACAAAAATAACTGGAACTGCCATGGATTCGTCCTTGGAATATTTGGTGAATTGTTTTCGATGGTCCCAATGGAGATCATGAAGCCAGATGGGTTCAAGGCATCCAGTGGTCCATGAGTTTTTTGATTATTTGATCTAGATTTGTCATGAAAATTATAGGAAAATACGGTACCCTTGAAACGCCACCAGAAAAACTATTCATATATCCATGTTCCTCTATTTCCTCATTAACTTATTCGAAAGTGGCATGTCCACCATTTTCTGCAAGCAACTGGCTAAAAAAACAACCATTAGGACGCATAAAGTTCAATATGTAGGAGTTCTGTTCAAAGCCGCAAACTTGAATGTAATGGCTGCAGGCAGTATACCTAATTCTTGCTGTAAATTAGCTACCTTTTTTGTTGCTGATTGTATACACTAGATCAGTGCATATCAGTCGATTTGTGGGCTATTAAACGGCTGTTAGTACTTCGATTGTTTTGAGAAGTTGCCCATATTTGCTGCTCCTGTTTATATTTGCTTGTTGGCAATTGCAAGATGTTCACCAATAATATAGACATTTCTATAGTTGTACTTTTAATCCCTTCCCCCTGACATTGCAATTATTTCATACATACGCCCCAGATGGGACCCACCATGGTTTCTGGGTATATAATTGACATTCATTTTTCGCCATATTAATCCCCTCTATTTGGGACGTTTGAAGCAGATAAAACGACCAAGCATTTTGGATGGTTAAACCATGGTAACCATAGCATTTTATAGCCATTTAAGATCACCTTACTGCCATTTTATGAGGGCTGAAGTGGTGCTAGGCAACTGAAGTTGGTGGTGCACGGCGACACGCTACTGGAGGAGGAGCCATGCCGAGTTTCTTTGTTGGAGATGGCTATGGGTAGCTCCAGGAAACCAACAGAGGCTATGGAAGGGATATTCAACATGGGCTTCAACCAACATTAAATATCATTAAATTATGAATGTAGCATGGTGTAACCAAAAAGTGATGGACAAAAACTAAGCGGTGGGGTCATGATTGAGTTCCAAAATGGGGAAATATGATGCCTACACCCAACTATCAATGGATTGGCTTCAGGGAAAATAGGAAAATATACAGGAAGAAGACGTTGTTTTTCTTCCAGCAGTTATAGGGAGCTGTAGCTGGGGGCAATGTTTTTTTCAGTACTTCAGCCTCCACATGGGGAGGTTCCAGAAATGAAAAATCCCCAACAGCTGGTTGGTTGATACTGGAACATCCTAATAAAATTGATGAAAATGGTTGATGTGGAGGTTGCCCAAAATGGTTGATACTGGAAAATGGATGGTTGGTTGGATGTTTTTGGGGTACCCCGGTACCCCGGTTTTCGGAAATTTCCACATTTGTTTGGAACCTGCGCAAGAAGTGGCACAATTTGAAAGATTCCTTGACAAGGACAGCAATGCAAAGTGGTGCCAACATGTGCCAACGAGAGTGCTCCGTGGCACTCGCAGCAAGAATCATTGCAATGTACCTGGAATTGTCGCATGCTTCCTGGAAACTATTTTGGCTGTGACCTGGGCATGTCGATAGGGGATACATCCAGTACCGTGAGTTCCTCCTGTTCAAACAGAGCGGAACAACTCCCCGCTACTCACTGGAGGTCCTCATGTTTTTTCCATGATTCTTTGTTTGTTGTCAACCTAGTGGCATTTGAATTTCGATGGTTATTGAATGAGTCAAAAGCCCATCGTTCTTAGTCTTGGTGTTTTTTTCCCGTGTTTGACCATGTGTTTGGTTGAAATCTGTTCGCTTGAACGCAGGGTACCCTCCAAATTCGATGGCGATCCCAAGGGTATCCCATGGGTATCCCATGGTCATCCCCCCATTTCACTCACGCAGGAGTTTGAAGATTGCAAGTGGTTGGATGTGGGTGAGTCCTACTGGGAGATCGAAACTGGGATGGCAACTGATGGCCATAGACTGATGGATATGATGGATACGGATACGGCCAATGGCGTCCAAATATTCAACCCTAACGTAGATATAAGATGATATAAGTAATATATATATATAGTAGATGGAACTAGATGGTATAAGATATGAGATGGTAGAAGTAGATTAGAGGAAGGAACCAGCCAATGTATGGAGATTTTGCGAGATTTGATCCATGATTAGTGGATAATTCTACATGAAAATCCTATACCACTAAAGAATGGTTTGTTTTTGAACCGGACGAATTGTGTAGGTCCATGAGTATATGAAGTGCATTAAGCTAAGTTTAGCCCATTCTCCCCATCTTGTGGGGCTGTACTTTAAGGTGCCTTTATCTTTGTAAATGGCTGGACCATCCACACCCAAAACATGGTAAAAAGCACTAAAGAGAGGGGGTCACAGATTGTTTTAGTGGTACTTGGGGGGTCTAGGTAGCTTGGAAAATTAGTTCACAGTCATTAAAGTATGCCAAATATCTACTTGAATGAGTTGAAGTTGAATAGTTTGAGCGTCGGGATCCAACCAAACATCAACAGATATGGCCGCAGCATGAAAAAGGTGAAAAGAGAGAATGATCATATGGGATTAAAGGCATCCCCCTTTCATAATGTTTCACAGCCCCATGAATTTTGGTAGCCTATTGATGTGATGTAATCCCATGAAATCCCCTCATTTTTTCGTTTCACCAAACAGTTGATTTAGGGGCTGTTGAATGGCTGTTGAATGGCTGTTGAATGGCTGTTGAATATGAATGGGAGATGGGAAATGATGGGAATAGTGTAAAGTTATTGATTGACATGTTATTGACATTTGCAGTCTCAATTCATCTAGTCTGATTGAAGGAGATGAATTGAAGGGGTGTGTGGTACGCCGTGCTGCAAAGCAGTGGTCCCTTAGGGACGCCGTTGTGAGTCCCTGAAATTGATTCTGATGCTTTGATGTTCTTGGCACATTGACTCCCTAGAATTGCTTTCAATAGTTCAATACCCTCTGGTAAACTAACATAACTATTGAAAATTACCATGTTTAATGGGAAAACTCACTATCAATGGCCATTTTCAATAGCTATGTTTGACATAACCAGAGGGTAGTTTCAATTCTTGCTTTTCCACAGCTACCACAGGGGATTGTTCCGCAACTAAGTTATCTTCTCGGATGACTCAACCACCAACCCATTTTCCATTCACAGTTTTACTTGGCAGCCGCATGTCTCAGTGCTATTCAGTGCTGGCTCGCTCACTTCCGTCCTGAGGAAGTGAAAGAGGTGAAGAAAGTGCGACGAAAAGTGTTGAGGTCATTTGTTTTAATTCGCCTCTGGTACTTGGTGGCGAACTACCCACTTAGTAAGTGGGTTATAACCCCAGTGATTTCAGTGGATTAACCCTACTTATCCCATGTATAACTCCGGTTAGAACCCACTTACGATTCGTGGGTAGTTCGCCACCAAGTAATCAAACGTGGCTGGGCAATCCCCCAAATCTGGAGGTTTCTAGCATAGCCAGCCACCTTGGATGACCAGAGGGAAAAAAAGCCGGATGTTGTTCTGCGATTTGATGCGTTGGAACAGTGAAATCTATGCCATCTATGCTTTGTGTATGCATGTGGGAGTCGTCCTAAAACCCATGCAAGGCTTTTAGTATCCGAGTGACATCTGCAGATATGGATATTGGACAACCCCCATGTGTTGATGAATTTATTTATTTTGTTAACGGCGCAGTCCACAGCGAAGAAACATAGTAACTCGTACAATGATACTTTATTGGTTAGATCATGTTCAACTGTTTCTTTTTATCAGCAGCTGCACCCCCCTTGGAATTTTGTTTCAGGCAAAACCTAACCGTAACACAATAATAAGTCTTAATGCAGAAATGACAGGCATGTGCCAAGAGCAGTGGCATAAAGGGTATTATATACATTGCATGTCATTGTATTGATGATTGTACATTTTACAACTGGTTGGTGGTTTGGAACATTTTTTATTTCTCTATATAGTGGGAATTTCATCATCCCATCTGACTTCCATATTTTTAAGATGGGTTGGTATACCACCAACCAAGAGTTACACATCACTGGCAATTTGATGCGTGTTTTCTCGCCCCGTCCCCACGGGGACAGGAAGTCAGTTGCAATCTGTGGCTGTGATTTGCTTGCGATCATGTTGCACGTTGGAATATGTTGGAATCACAGAGTAACTATGATGAACCCAATCTAAATTTCATATGTACTGTAAAAGGCCATCATTTGGAGGTACCCTCTGGTAAACGTTTACATAACTATGGAAAGATCCACCATTTTTAATGGGAAAACCCACTATTTCTACGGCCATGTTCACTAGCTATGTAACAAATTACCAGAGGGTAATTAGAATTTGCGAGACAAATCATTAGGCTGTATTCATGGGCTTTGCCACATTTGGCCAAGCAACCCTTGTGCCCCGTGTCCATTGCTCGGGCGTGCCCAGGTATGTGTTGTACGTCATGACGGAGTGTTAGCGCCTTAGGGTTTCTGGGTCCTTTGCAGGGCAAACCCACTTGTGGATGATGGTTGAGAATGGTTCGATCATGTTCAATCGTTTTGCCATTGGGATTGGGGGGACATATTACCCAACTGACACTCATGTTTTTTGCATGCTTTTGCAGTAGCGAAGATTCGTTCTGCGAGCTATGTTTTGTGGTTAACTTTGGCAATTGCCGGTGTACAAAGTTGGATTATATTATATAATTAGTTCTGTATGTGTATATATATAATATGTATATTTATACTATACTATGGGTATATATATATATATACACTGTCAGATGGTCATAAGAAATTCCCCTTGGTTTGACTTTTGTCATTAACATACCTGGTATGCTTCCAGGTATGCAACTGGATCCACTGAGACCATCTGGATCCAGAAAAATCATCGTCGCAACTGGAAGGTCCCAAGTACATCACCCGCTGGCTCTTCGAGTGTGAGAAAAAGGACCGCCATCGCTGCCTTCCCTTCGATTTCTGTTGATTTCTGTTACATTACCCACTTTTTTTTATAAATTTGAGATAGCTAACTGGAAAACCATAATGTTCATAGGCAAATCATCTATAAATGGACCATTTTCATCAATTTTCCATATCTATGTTAAATAACCCGAGGGTATATTCTTTCACACATATGTTTGTTCGTGTTGAGTTGTCAATATGGCTAGTAACCAATCTATTCTATATCAAGTCTTGGTTTGTATCAAATTGAATTCCAATCTGCCAGCTGATCTCAGAGATGATACAAGTCCAACAAAAATTCTCTAAATCAACCAGTCGACATCAAGATTACAATGAATATATCCATGTAATTCCATGTAAAAATCATGGAAACATTCACTGGTTTCTACGTCACTTCTGTTGGTTGCCACCCGCCAGGAGGATGATGGGCGCTACATTGATCAAGAGGTGCCCACCCATGGGGCCATGGGGCCATGGGGATCGGTAAGGCGAGGCGCTACGTTCATCCCATGACTGCTTGGTGGTGACTGGAACCATGGAATTTTCCTGGTTAATCTAATGGTTAGTCTATGGTTAATCTATGGATAATCTATGGTTAATCTATGGTTAATCTATGGTTAATAATTGGAATAACAATATATCTGGTTGGTGGTGACTGGAACCATGGAATGGATTATGACTTTCCATTGGGAATTTCATCATCCCAACTGATGAACTCCATCATTTTTCAGAGGGGTAGGTTGAAACCACCAACCAGATTAATAAGGGCCTCACGAAGTAAAATCCTAGGCAAAAAACGGTTCTTCATCCCATTTGTTTTTTTGCCTCACTCTGAGTGAGTCCCTAAAGAAATGAGATGAACCAACCTAAGAAGTAAAGTCCTGGGCAAAAAACATGTGAACATGGTGATGCTATAACGAAAAAACAAGTTAGTGTTGTGCCTGGACGTGATATTTGTTATTGATACAGAAATGTTCACCATATGTTCACCATTTGGAGTTTCCCAAAATGGCTAGGTACCCGCAATCATCCAAGTCATATTGAAACCCATGGTGACATGGGGATCCCCCATTTTAGAAGCATTGTATTCCCCATGAAAAAAAATGGTTCACATATTCCGTTATCTATTCATATTGTTAAGTACCCCCATGAATATGCCCAAGTGTGCCATGGGTCAGAAGTTGGATGATATAGCCATGGCTTGGAACTATCATTGCCAATTAAGGATTCTTGTTGTAGCTATGGTGGGATGACGTTAAGAACCCATGTAGCCTGTCCATATACCATGTAGCTTGACCATTGCTGAAATGATGATGAATGAGACTAACCCCGAATAATTATATAATAGTTCCCCATTGCTATGGTTAGTATTATCCTTACTCACTGTTTCTGGGCTAATATGAGCAATCAGCGGTTATTTTTGGGGGATACAGTAGTAAGATACCACTAATGACTAGCAGCTGGCAATGGATGGGGCCCCCGGGTATTTTTCATTCACGGCAATCTAATGGGACTACTGGTATGATTAAGAATGGCATAGCCTTTGGTAATGACTAACATAGCTATAAAAAATCCACCCACGTTTAATATAGGTAAACTATACAGGTAAACCATCTATTTCTGGGCCATTTTCCATAGCTATGTTTGTTTACCAGAGGGTATATTCCCCAAATTGAGGTCAGTCAAATGGGGAGCATCAGTTGGCCCTCGGCAGAGTTGATGATAAACATGGGGTAAAAAAAACTCTCCAATTTTAATGAGAAATCCATGGACATATCCAATTGGAACACATTCTTCCGGTTATTCCATGGGAAATTGATGGGAAATCCTATCCAAATTCACTATGTTGTGAATATGGATCAATTGAGGGGAAATTTTGTGGGAAATCATTTCCCATAGGATCCATGGTGCTGCCATATATGGTGACATTTACCATCAATGTTAGCATTAATATACCAGCACCATGGATCCTATGGGTTTGGAAAACATGATCCTATCCAAGGGAAATCCGAACTGAAGAATTTAGCAAAACATCCTTCAGATTTCATGGTGCAGGGCAGGTTTCGGTGAGACGAGCCGCAACGGCAACTACACTGGAATTGTTTGTTCATGAAACAACAAGGTAGTTTTTGAAACTGAACTGATATAACTATATACAACTGATATCTGAAAGCTCAAACTATAGTCATACGTTCTTTCTTGCTCTAAAAAAAGCTCTTCAGCACGGTATACCCTGTAACTCGATCCACATTCCTGTCGGCTACTGCTGGTCACAAAGCTGTTTCTTGGATCCTCACGTGTGCGTGAAACACTCTGTGAATGAGAGAATGGGCTATACCTATACCCCATATGTTCCATGGTGCTGGTATATGCACATCTACATGACTGGGTGATTTTGGGCAAGGGCAAATTTTGGCATATAAATATTCCAGCACCATGGGTTGCATATGGGTACTAGACTACAACCCCATTTTATGATCCATATTCACTATACTCACGTACGTCAAAAATTGATGTTATCTAAAAAATGGGTTTGTCTGAAAATAGACTAGCTCTACATCCATTTTTTTGGAAACCACCAAATGGACATCAATGATTGGAATACAATGAGTAACCCATTCTTTGTGGGCCATCAAAGGCGAGCCTTTTCCCTTTTCTTTATTGGATTCCCCCGTGGCAAGCTTCCATATTTTTTTGGAGCAGTGTACCCTATGGAGCCTACGTCATTACTACTATCAAACATGATTGTACAATCATGATTGTCACTATTACATACAACTATCATTAATAATATTTAACCACCATTTACCATTATTGGTTGGTGGTTTCAAACATTGTTTATTTTCCATAATATATGGGATAATCCTTCCCATTGACTAATATTTTTCAAGATGGTTAAAACCACCAACCAGTAACTATTATCATTAACCATGTTTAACCACCATTTACCATTGTTAATGAAATCATTACCCCAGGGTCCCTTGATCGATTCCTCGCATTTCCCAGGACGAAGAGGAAGACAACATCGACGATCGCTTGCGCCTCATCGCGCCTCGACGGATTCGGTTGGGACTTCCTCTGATTCCCCCTGATTCATGGTATTTTTAAGGAGATTTCCTCCTATAACTCCACTAAAAAACATGGGGATATGATATATTGATGATATAGACAAGACTTCCCTAGAAAATCCTAGAAATCATTTGGATTAGCGGCAAATGACCAAGAACCCTGTTTGAATTTGGTGTGTTTACCAAGAACACCTCGGTCCTTTCCGGGTTCCAATACACCAACATTGATGACAACCAGCCACCTATCGCTACCTCTAGGACGATGGCTGGATGGTGAGATAGTGAGATGTTTTTTGTTTTTGGTGTGAGCTTAACCCCCATAGATTTGGAGCAACCATCTCATTCCCGCTTGTCATTTCCTGCTGCGCGTTGATCAATGTCACTCTAGATGTCAGAAGAATATGTTTGCCATGTGGAGGTTTCCTGACATAGGGCTACCCCCAAACAATCCAGTCACTAGACCATGACCATCCATGACCTTAGTATTGAAACTTATGGTGACATGAGGGCTCCATTTCCTTTTGGGGATCCCCCATTTTAAGAAACCACTATTTGGATGTGTCTGAAAATAGGGTATAAGCCTCACTATTTATTGCCTTAACATTTGATGAACATGATTTAACATGATTAACTGATTTGACAAATCCACGTTTCATGGTTAATCAAATCACTTAATCATAATTTTAAACATATAAAGTTCATTAAATTTTTGAACTGATTTAATTAACCGTGAAATCTGGGTTTCCGTGGCTTGCCTTTTGACAAGTTTTCACACAGCGGCCTGATGTTTGAGCCAGCGGCCTGACGGTTGGATTCGCAAAGGCCAAAATGAAAGAGCCAGAACCCTATCGTGATGCAGACATTTGGTTCAGCGAAACCGAAGAAGAGGAGGATCCTGGGATATCCTGGGCAACCTGGGAATACCGGTTGGTGCTTCATCTTAGCCATGATAAATATTGGCTTCCTCTCATCTTAGCCATGATAAATGGATATAAATGGCTGATTGGTGGTTTCAAAGATGTACACCAAGCAGCTGGGGATTTATGGAAACAAGCCTTGATCTGCTAGAGGACTAACTGGATCCAGGTTGATCTGAATGGTTTGGTGGTATGATGCTCCATTTTGTAGAAAATCTACGTTTTACCCCACAATTTTAGTACGGTTACACTTTTTTGCGGGTATTTGAAGGGCGATTTTATTTATGATATTTGGGGTATACCTCATTTTCAGGCATACCCACATTCAAACCTAGCGCGCTAGGAGCGCTGGTGCGATGGTTGCGGCTCAACGCGCGTCGTGGTCATGAAGAAGCACACGGATGCAACCCGTCGACCCGTCGACAAAGGATGGTGGCCAGTTGGCGGGTGTGGATACCTCCTGGGTGTACCCTTTTTTAATTTCTGGATCTTTATGGCTGGTGATAGTGGATACCAGTATATAACTACACTAATTCCATTAAATCCTATGAATATCATCAATAATCTGGTTGGTGGTTTGGAACATGGCTTTTATTTTCCATCATAATATGGTACAGTATGTCATCGTTTCCATTGACTAATACGTTTCGAGTTTTTCGAGATGGTTAAGACCACCAACCAGACATTTAATTTTATAGGAGGTGATTATGAAACACTCTAAATGAACATTAACAACTGGAATGTACCTACCTATGTCAGACAGAAACCCATGTGATTACACCACTAGAGGTATCTCTGGGTCAATGATGGGCTGATGTCGATTCAGATCCATTTGGTACGGCTTCCCAAGTCACCATGGGTTTCTATACTAAGTCCTGGTCTAAGGTTGGGATGATTAGGGGGACCCTCCATTTTAGGAAAACCCCGTAATATGGATGTGGGTCAAAATGGAAGACCGATGGGGGACCACAGATGGAAATGTCTAGTTTAGTATTCACCATCCAATTATTGGGGTACCTAATTTTGACCCATACCCATACGCCTATATTAATTTAAACATGTTTCAAAACTCAGTTCCGCCTATATTTCGCCATTCGGACCGCTGCAGCTGAGGTGCTTTTTTTCTCGTGTGAGTTTTTTTGCCTTGCGTCGAATCTCGATCTTGAGTTCCTTTAATAGATCCTTTAAGCATATCCAATATAGCCATGTCCTTGGGTTAATTAGATCGGTTACATCCCCTGAAAATCTTGGGACAAAAGTTGGTTCCGTCGCCCTTAAAAGTCCCATGTTTGTGAACAAAAAACATCTCCAAACGTGTCAGGGATTTGTGAAAGATATGACTCAACCATACTCAACCATTGAACCATGCCATTTCTATGCCATGTTTCTATATGTTTCTTACATTCTGATATAAAAAAGCGCCTTGCCAGCCAACAGCTGGCAAGTTTGCCCAACGGCCCAACGAGGGACTCTTGGGACTCGAGGCAAAGTACATGAAGTACTGCAACGACTGCCCCTTCGTGTCCCCCGCCAAGGCCGGGGCAGTTAGTTGGAGGGGCGCTGATTTCAGTTGCAGATGCAGTTGGGGTATGAAATTATCTTCAAATGGAGATTTGTAGAAGGGGAGATATAGATGGATATAATATTGTATTGTATTGTATATATATATTACTATATATATATTACTATATATATATATATATATTACTATATATATATTATGTAATATCTATCTATATATATGTAATATATATATATATATATATATAT
>Ga0126342_10001691_pt1 | contig 32042 bp, 26 predicted proteins | sample Cyp1metagenome_FD_92528 | JGI IMG/M metagenome (GOLD analysis project Ga0126342, IMG submission 92528) | Coral microbial communities from Lord Howe Island, Old Settlement Bay, Australia - Cyphastrea 1 metagenome | ecosystem: Host-associated > Invertebrates > Cnidaria > Coral ...
CGCAAAAGCGGCGGAGACCCAGGGACGCCAGCGGAACCCCGGGGCGTACATCCGACCCCTTGGCAGTGCACATTGTCCCACGCCTGCCACGCAAAAGAGGCGGAGACCAAGGGACGCCAGCGTGTACATCCGCGGAGACACATGAGTGAGTGTGAGAGTGAGGGAGTGAGTGAGTGAGTGAGTGAGGGAGTGAGTGAGTGAGTGAGTGAGGGGGAGTGAGTGAGGGGGAGTGAGTGAGTGAGTGAGTGAGTGAGTGAGTGGGTGGGTGGGTGGGTGAGTGAGTGAGTGAGTGAGGGAGGGAGTGAGTGAGTGTGTGTGTGTGTGAGTGAGAGTGAGTGAGAGTGAGTGTGTGTGTGAGTGAGTGAGTGAGTGAGAGAGAGTGAGTGAGTGAGTGAGTGAGTGAGTGAGTGTGTGTGAGTGAGTGAGTGTGAGTGAGTGAGAGTGAGTGAGTGAGTGAGAGTGAGTGAGTGTGAGGGAGGGGACGGGAGGAGTGCGGCGGGAGGCGGATACAGAACTAAAAACAAAAACCCCACACGTCAATGTGGGGAACTAAGCTACAAACTTCAAAACTTCTAAGATTCCACTACTTCTTCTTCTACTGCTTTCTATCTTTTATTTCTTGTTTAATTCTTGTACAGGCAGTTGTGACACTATGTGCTATTTTTTCTGCCTCCTGCTACTGCTGCTGCTACTGCTGCTACTGCTGCTGCTACATCTACTTCTGCCTCTATACTTCTACTTCTACTTCTACTACTACTTCCACTTCTAGTTCTTTGTCCAGTGCTTCTGAAGTTCTAGTACGACCATTGGCACCACTTCCAATACCACTGCCACTACTACTGCTACATCTTCTTTTTACATTAACCTTTACTGAGTCGGAGACGACAACAGCAAAAACAGCAACAACAATGACAACAACAAGCAACCACAACCACACAACCACAGCCAACCACAGCTACGACGCCCACAGCCAACCACAACGATAACCACAACCATAACCGCTACCACAACAGCTACCATAACCATAACAATCACCGCAACCATAACCCCAAGGACAATCACAACCACAAGCACAACCATAACCACGACCATTACCACAAGTTCACGGGAAACCTCCGCCTCGACAACGACAAGAACAACGGCAACAATACCACCGCTGCCGCCACCACCAGCAGCCGCAACAACAGCAACGACAACCAAAACCACAACAACAACAACAACAGCAGCAGCAGCAACAACAACAACAACCACAACCACAACAACAACAGCAACAACAAAAATTGTAAGGACCGTGACAAGGACAACAAATGCAAGGACAATCACAACGACAACGATAGCACAAACAGCAGCAACAGCCACCGCAACATTTCATAAACAGCAACAAAGCCTGGCTTCTTGGAGGTAAACATGGATGCACCTTTCAAGCAAAGAACCACAAGATGTCCAGGGCTGTCGGCATCAACCATTGCAACCAGCTGTACGAATTTTAATGCTACCATTCGGTGTACCACTGTCAAGCCTCGGCCGGAGCAAGCCGACCTATCATCATTGCGTCCGTCGAATCACAACTCGGCTTGGCGCGAGCAGTTTTTTCTGCAACCATCCTGCACGGGTGCCATATACGGTCAATTAAATTTGAGCTGATGGAAAAAAGGCTCATTTTCCTTTTTCGCTTTCAGTCTAAGCCCCCGGGCGGGGACCTATTAAAACAGCGCCTTTCATGATATTAGGACAGGGATAGCGGGCCCGTTGCGTCTTTCTGCCGTGTGACCTGCCACATGTGGGCAGCCATAACTTGTCAGAGTTATGAATGGAACTGAGTTTGCAATTCCTCGGTTTTCTCTTGGTTTCAACTGCTTTGGTAGCGCTGGTTTTTTCTGCCTGTTTATCATTGTACATATGTTCATGTTTCCGATTTTGCTTCAGCCTTGTTTCGTGCCCTGACTGTTGCATATTCTCGTTTGTATCTTTCAAGTTTTACATACATGTGTATAAATATATACACATGAGTTACTTTTTTCATATATTCAAGCTCATTCACGCTTAGATATGCTTGTACTTATACAGCTGTTGTGTGGTCTGAACTTCTATGTGTGCATATGCTTGCAAGAAACGATGTCTTGCTGAATTTCACTTCTTCCTGTGCCTATTGCACGTAGCTCTTGGTGTAAGCATGTCTTGTACTGCACATTTTATGTGTGTACAATCTCGTCTTCAGTATTGACTATTGACTGTTTTGTTTCCATGTGTCAAGCATTGCTTTGTTGACCTTTTTTCTCCATTGTCTTGGTTCTCTGTGCTTCGTTTGATATAGGTATCGTGCATCTGCATATATATATATATACATGTGTGTGTATGCGTAATCTCTATTGGTGCGAAAAATGCCCATGTCAAATTATTTACTGTGCTGCTAGATTTGTTTTGTGAACATGCATGTTCTTGTTTTTTTATCGCGTATTCAAACACCTCATCCGCATATCAAAGGCGAATACCTCTTCACTTGCTTTGCACCTGCTTTTCAAATCTATGTGTATATATGTACATATGTGTACACACTTGAAAAGCATATGAAAATTCTGCGCGTTTACTCCAATGTATTTTTGCGTGTTATATCTGCAGCCACGCCCCACTGCCAAGTGCATCTGAGGCTGCCCGATTGGCCGAGGTGCAGGGGAGTTGAATTGTTGAGGTATTCTACTGAAGTACATACCATCAAGGGCCATCCGGCCGTTTGCCTTGAAATTAACTTTATCCCCCGACAATTTAGGCAGTGTTGCCGTGGGCCAGAGGAGCGCCAGAGGAGCCAAAATGACCGCATTCAATATTGAGCCGCACTAGTTCTAGCAGTTGCGGCGGGGGTCAATATTGAAGCACGAAAAATTGACAGTTACTCTAATGCTTTGTTATTAGTCGCTAGTGGTGGTTTGGCTTTTGCCGGTTGGTTTCGGGGCTCAACTAACAAATTTGGCAGGGTTAGCAATGTAACACGACATGTTGCAACACATGGGGAATTGCGCCCCAAATGTCGTTGTTCGACATTTGCTGGCGCGTAACTTGTAAGCCCCTGTGCACATTGATGCACAGGTGCGATGCTTGGTGCAAGAAGCCGAAGCGCTCAAAGGACCAGCAAAATCAAAGGTGTCTGCGCGTGCGCAAAAAAATTGGTGTCTCCTTAACTAACAGGTACCACACCAGATGATCCATATTTCTGGGGCCAAATTTCTTTCATATTTGGGCATGCATGTCACAAGTGCAGGTTGCAGCTTGATTTTTCTTTTTCGGTCCAACCCAGGCAAATGAGATCGCAATTGAGCAAGTTAGCCAGCACGCAGGCTTGCTTTGAAATACAACCCCCGGTTTGCTGATCATATCTTTTTCATTTGGCTGATAGGTTTTGTCCTTATTTGCCACCATGCCATCCAAATTTTTCCATGTGCTTCGGCTGCCAACGCGCATGTCAAGTTTCATTCTCCTTCACAACATACGTACTGTAGTGGGCAAAGCTGTCTCCTTTTGAGGGCGGGCGAGTGCACCAGGAAAGCTGCTTCTCCCATCCTCGGAACTTGACCGCCTGGGTTGGCCACGCAAAGCTGTGGCGCTGCTTCTTGGCTTCCTGGTTTGGGGTGGAGGGAGCCAATCTGCTGGAACATGGTTTCAGTCAAACAACATGCGCCGAAACAATCCAGAGTCAAACGTACTGTAGATATAGCTAGATGGTTTCATCCCTTTGAACCTCCAGTTCAATTTTGGCCTGGTTTGGTGTCCCAATTGGACCTGCACGTGTTGTGCGGTTTTTTTTGCAGCGTTGAATTGCTCATTTGTGGCTGCCAGAAAAGTGTCAGCCCGAACCAGGCTCATAGTTTTTGAAAATTATTGATCCGAGAAAGAAAGCGTTGTTTTGCTACAAACCATCTTTGTGCAACATTCAAGGGCATGCTTGGCTGCTTTTACCTTTTTCATGTTGCTTGCGTCGGCCGAAATGTTCATGCACGAAACCCTCTCCACTTGCTGCGCGGACACTTTTCATGTCCATAAAACATCAAACATACCAGTGCTATGTCTCAGATATTCCATACTAGATGTCACATTCCTTGCATGTACCTTCGTAGCTTCATTTTGTCTTCTAATTTGGGCCGCGCGTCTGATTGTGCATGAACCTGTTCGGCTGCAAGTTCCCCCATTTGCGGTTCACAATTCTTGGCAAAGAGTGTTCCGCTGTTGCCCAGTCCAACTTGCCTGTTAGCCATAACTGTTCTTTTTTGTCATCCACGTTACTGTTTTGATGTTGGCTATTTCACCTTGATTTTTTTGACATTGAAAATTAACCTTTTGGATCCTTTTGGTGATCCTACCCAGAGCTTTGTTTTCATGATATGGGTTGCCGCGCCCGTTTAACGGTGTCAACATATATCTGGCACGTCCCTTCATGAAACTTGGTTGTTGCTCAACCTCCACTTTTGCAGGTAAAACTGCTCCTAAACTTGCACCTTTGCTTTAGATATCTGTGTTGGCCGTCGCCCAAGGCTCGGCGAGTTGCTGGTCATTGTGGACAAGTGGGACGAACTGTTGGCGGATCCTTTGCCAAGCAAGGGAAAGAGAAAAACTATAGGGTTAAGACTTGGTCCTCTTGAAATCCAACCTGGCAACGTAAAATCTCAAGTTTCTTTCGTTGAAACAAGCTGCTGGTAAAATCGTAACTGTTGGTGAGAAAACGTAAATACAATACACAGGCTGCTTTCACCAATCTGAAAGTTCAACTCCAGCTGATTTTTATTTCAATCGCCTGGGTGTAAATTCCTGTTCTGAGCATGCCGTGGGCTGTAATGATGATGGCCCGTGCATTTTTTAACCTAGCAATCTAGTAGTTGAGAAGAGACCACGGATTGTCTGGCCTACTGCGCTGATTCTGTTCTTGCTATTCCCACTTGAGCCATTGAGTTTGATGGTTTCATTCTCTCGCAATACTGTCAAGAAAAATGCTACACGTCACAAAGCCAATTTTGCACTCACCCATGTTTTGCTTGATTCCTGCTCACGTTTCAAACGCACACCTTATCCCATTCAGAGTCACATCTCCAGCATGTCAGTCCTTGTATTAGTGAACCCAGGTATGTCTTTCCAACATAGTGACCCAAGTAAATTGCTGGCTTCTCCTGGGACAGCACCACCATCGCCAAGAGGACGTGAAGGAACGACTCTCAGCTCCAAGTGAGCCATGGGAGATGTGATTGTCCGGGTCCAAACTATGGATGCGACCCCGCAAAAACCGGGATGCTGTTCTTCGTTTTTTCTAAGCGGAAAGCATTGAGAAGTGCAACCAGCTCGGCTATTGAAGACACAAACGACTAAAGGTTGGAGATGGTGATGCGTATGCAAGAACATGGGTCTAGCAGTCTAGCACTTGAAAAAGGGCAGTTCAACAATCAAGACGGATTGAGCCAACGCAATACCCAAAGTATTGTAGCTTGTGGTAATCCAGATGGGATACGATCATGTTGCCCCCCTGTCCAGAAATTGAAGTTGTATCCATTGAAGACATGTTAATGTTGGGGCCATCCACTTGTTTCGGATGCGTGATTCAATCTCTGGCTGGTAGCAGCCTCCAAGTGCAGATTCCGCTTTCCTTTGCATGCTTTACAGCTCTTACGTCACTGGGCTGGAGTCGCACACCCATTTGGAACACGGGATCTTGAGTACGCGCTTCTCTCTGGACCTTGCAAGAGGTCCTAAAAACTAGTGCGGCTTCACCTCCCTTCAACTTTGGTCGGCCTCCTGCTCCCCAACTTGTTTGTGGATGGGAGGTACTGTGGGTGGCCCTGCGCTGTTGAAACAGCTCGCGGAGATGTGGGGCCAACTGTGCCTCTGGGACTGACATGGACACGGGAACTCAAACTACCGTGGACCACTGGCCCAGACTAGGGGCCACAGGGATAAACCAGAAAAGGTCGGTGTAGGTTTCTTGGTGGTAAAGGAATGGCTGCCGGCTTCAAATTTTAAAGCAAGTGCGGGATGAAACCATCAGCCACAGGCATATTGCTGGCTGGCGTCTCCAAAACCTTGGGACGTGTCAAGAATTGTCGCTGGAGCTGGGATCTGCCCCACAACATGGTTACATTCACTTTGCAGCACAAGCCTAACGTTGAAGACTCTGGGACACAAGCTAAGAACAGCGCAAATTCAATAGTTGATATTTGGAAAGGCCATCGAACAACAAAAAAACCCACATATCCACACTTTTTCTTTGAAACCAAAAAATGCCCGTTTCGACACGCTTTGTGAACCAGTGCAGACGCAAAAAGGTGAAATGTCGAGCGCCCGCAACGTGAAGCTGGACCTCAGCGACAGAGTCGCTTGGCTTTTGAAGATGTCCAGCAGGGAAGGTTTGAGTTTGAGGTGCTTTGTTCGCCAGAATATGATTTTGGAACTCTGCCGGTTCTGCCCCAGGATCATCTTTATATATATATACATACACAATGAGGGGACATGGCGTGGAAACTTGTCGTACAGTTACGCGGTCCCATTTCGACGGCTAGGTTCCGAGCATCATGTCAGGCCAAGGCGCCCCGTTTGGGCAAATTCCGTTTAACTTACGCTTTCCTCCAAAATCATTCTGGCGCTCTGTCCGCCCCGTCCTCCTCCCTCACCCTCCCACCATCCCCGTTGCATTTAACTTAGTAAGGCTCAAACGGTGTCCGCAGCGTCCGCGCAGTGGCAGGGCGTGCCCGAAGGGGGGGCAGGGCGCCAGATTGATTTTGTTGGTTTGGCGGCGTGCCAGACAGACCTCGGCCCGAAGGATTAGCCTATCCGTAGTTCACTGGGCTCCTTGCTATGAATTTGGCCCGTGAAGGCAATTGCGCATGAGACTCTGGAAACAGGCATATTTTAACCTTCTATAGCGTGTACCCTCATAGTATGTCTATCTATCTGTCTGTCTATCTATCTATCTGTCTGTCTATCTATCTATCTATCTTGAGGAACATATTGGGATGAATGACGTTTGCTGTGACAACTAAAACTCTTCTGGAATCAATGTTATTGACGTTGGTGGCCCGTTGCGAACTTGACCGCTCGCAGGTTTTAACCCTGTAGAGCTTAAGTTAAATCATCCTCAGTAAAGGCAAACATGTATTTAGATACCGCGAACACAACAGGGTTGAGCATGGATTCAACTAGTTTTTCATCATGAAACAATCGTGTCCATAAAATGCTGCGAGGCTACAACCACCAACAATGGTGGTTGAACAATTTGCGGAATTTATTGAGTCTTCAATGTGCCATTCAGAGTACCCACCCAACCTCCACCACCCTAGCCTTTTCTTGTCACTCTTACACTAAATTTGGCGCGTGTCATTTTGATACCGGCTTTATCATGTCAAGGATACATTCAATCCTGAATATGTTTTTGCAAATACCTTGCTTTGTCCCATTCACATTGGCTTGAAGGTATGTGCTCAAGGCATTCAAGTTTGCTGCAACAGGATGAGCTCATGGTACGTGAGCAGTTCCCTGTCCTCGACCTCCCGGGACATTCTCATACCTGGGCAACGGAGGGTGAATGGTGTAGATGTAATATAGGCTCCGTCATCTGCTCTCGGCCGGGGTTTATTTGCGGGCTAGTTGGATTGTGATGTCAATCTTTGGGATCTGAGTACATCGGAGGGTGGATTACAAAAGGCATCCCATGGCAGGCTATGTTGGATAGGCGCCCACCCCGGATTCTCCCGGTCTTCCTAGCTGAAATCTAAAATTACAGCGTAGATTAGTGGGACGGTAGTATTTGTGAAAGGAAATTGTCACTGGCATATGATAGGCCATATCTTCAACAGATTAAACCGATGGAACCGGACTGCGATAATGCCACCAAACATTTTGCAGAAGCGGGGCTGATGCCACACAGTAGCTCGTTGTGACATGGAGGCTGATGTCCCGGGCTATTTCGGTGAGATTGCGATGCAGCCAATTCATCTCTTCGATCCACGCCCGTGTCCAACATCGGTGGTTCCAACACTTGGTGGCATCGCTGTGACCGCCTGACAACCCAAAGTTGCATTTGCCTTTTTTTGAAACAAGACACCCAACATATTCCCAGGTAAAGCTCCCACTTTGTATTGATGTTGTTTTCTTGGCCCTCCAAGGCGCGTGCTGCCCAAGGGCTAGTGGCCGCCTTGCTGGACCGCCTGCTTGAGGATGCGCAAGGGATGCCAGGAGCAATGGGGGAATATTACGCGTGGCTTAAAAGAGGTTTGTCAGCAGGGTATATAGGATTAGCCTCTTTGTTTGCATTTCTGGTTTTGTTGAGGTTTAGCTAGGCTGTTTTGAGAAAAGCATCAGGCATTGGAGAGCGACAATTGGTTTTCCCCGCATAGACAAATTGGATCAATGGATATTGGCGATGAACCATCAAAAATTTGGCGTGAACAAACAATGATCTTGGTGATCAACACGCAAAGAGGATTTGTCTAATGCATGGTCGGTTTGCCAAATAGCAAATCGATGCTGACCAACCGAAGCTGTTATTTATGGATTTTTTTGGAAAGGTTACTGGTGATTGTTCGGTGTTGCTTTCGATGTCCCGAAAAGCGATTTCAAACTGGGCACCATGTTGTTGAAAGAGTGATTTTGCAACGTGTGGACAGAGTATACCGTGACAATTTACCAGAGTAGTGGCATATGTGTAAAAAAAGCACATGGTGAAAGGCAAGTTGACGGCCCTTTTATAGCTTGAAAAAAGCAATAGGTGGTTACAAGGTCTTGGCGGCTAGCCGCATTTGGTTGGGCCAATTGCATGTCTCAGAGCCCCCGGTCTTAAACTAGATTCCATTGCGTACCCACCGAAAGCAATCGGCCGAAGGTTTGAGCAAGCATGTTTTGGACAAGCAAGTAGTCGATGGTCCTTGTTCAAAAGGTTTGGGGAAGGCCTATACTATTTGCCGGGAAATTACGGTACCATTTTTTAAATTTGGTCGACCAACTTCCGAGTTACGGGCCAATGTCAACGGACATCTCACCAAGTCAACCACACAGACAGGTAGTCCCACTCGCAAGGAAGGTGACAGCAGGCACAACGGAAACTTCAGATCACGGTAAGAGACAGGGACCCAGTGAGTTTGCCTATGAAAGGATGGAAGTGCGCAAATCGCTGTGCTCTTTCAAGTCGAAACTGTAGCAAGCGCCGACGAAACATGTACACCTCACAGCAATCTCGGGCCACTCTCGGAAGATAAGGTCAAAAAAAGTGCACGAGGCTGTACCGTGAGCTCGTTTGAATTTACAAAGGGGCAAATCACCACATTGGCCCACAAGCTGTCACAAACAGAGAGGGCTGGACGTCCCTGAACACATTGTCAGCGCTGCGGGGCTGAGTCTTCTTGATGTGTTGCAACGCTCGTGCTTCCGGGAATGCATGTGCTTGCGGGAATGCATGTGCTTGCGAAACACATTGTGACAAGCACGAAAGAAAGTTGTTGGAAATGGTGCGACTCACAGCCAATCGGCATTGCAACTGGAGGTTGCTAAGCGCATTGTAAACCCAATGAGATGCCAATGATTGAGTTGCAGAAGGTGCGGCTTAGCCACGAAGTATCCAGAGAAGGCGTTGCCCAGGGAAGACGGAACTGAGAGAAAATATAGATCAGAGAAGAGGCAGGTCAGGCCAGAGGTAGCTTAGTGCAGAAGTAGCTTCGAGAAGAAGTTCACGAATTCATGCGCACATATTCAGTCGTACAGCTCGTTCTTCACGCTTTTGATATTGCGTTGGCTCATTAGCTCATGTTTTCATTCATTTATCACGCCGTCACATGTTTATTCCTCCACCACTCCTAGCTTGCTGACAGCAGGCCTCTTTATGGCATATTTGTGAGTGCGTATGTCCTCTTACAGCCTGCACATTTTCGCTGTAAGCCGCTCCTTGTGTGTCGTGGATATGGTTTTTTGCGTACTGACCACCACTTCAGCGTACTGTGCATTGATACTTTGCTCTCTTCTCTGCAGATCCCGTTTTTCGAGCTCGTGTCTTGGCAGATCCTGCTGTGATTCTTTCTTGTTCTTTCCTTTCGTTCATTCATGCCTGCACTCACTCGCTCCTTCCTTTGTTCGTTCAGTCTTTCGTTCATGTCCAAAAATCTTTCACGCGTTTATTCGATTTTATTTATTTCCCTGCGCCAGACATTGCAACTCACCCCGTCGATTGATTCAATAGCTCTTGCGTTCCAAAACTGTCCAAGAGGCCCTTGAGGCTCTATAGCCACTGCTCGTTCAAAAAATATCTCCGGGGCACGGCCGGGCGCGGCTAGCACACGTCGCTGGAAGGGAACATCGCTGGACTTGTATCTATTTGGGCTTGTATTTGTGTTTGAAACACACCGCGATAGAAACAGTGGACAGCATTTATTTGGCGAAAAATGAGCCAAACAAATTGCAAAAATTGACAAGAATGAGACAGACCCTTTTTAAAAAATATCAAGAGACTGTCATTGGTACAACCCACTTTTTTTTCATGATTTGCCATCATGGCTGGGTTCACGTACACCCCCAGGCTCAAGAAAAACAATATCTTTCTTTGAGTGTTCCTAGTTTCCCCGGGAAGGCTCTCGGCTTGCAGTTTTTCAGAACATCTTTTATGCCACATGTGAAGAAAAAATCCGAAGGTGTGAGTGTGATAATTTATTTTGCCTGTGGCCCTGGAAGACTGCAACGTGAGGATTGCGTCGAAGCTGCTCGGCTTGGTTCGGAGTTTAGATGTGGGATCAACACTGGGCGTGTCCGTGTCATTTCGCAAGAAGTGGGTTGCGCCACAAACTGACAAACAACCGCCAACAAAAAATGGTGCGACCATTTTGCTTGCCGTATCTCCATCTTCGTTAGTTGTGTTCCTGCTTTTGGTTCTGTTGCTTGATATCCCCATGTTCCTGTTTCGGTTGTTAGTGGTTTCTACCAGTTACTACTGGTTTTCCTGATTACTTAGCACCAACCGGTTCTCCCAAACCCTGGCAATATGAAACCCGCGCGCTTGCTGGCCTACATTTTCTGAACATCGCATTTCAGATTGAAGCCACCAACAATGGGCACGTATTGCGGTTTCACATCCCACAATTTGCTTGCCATATCTCGATATTTGTTGCTTGGTGTGATAAACCCAATGCCGGTACGGGTGCTGGAACCAACAACACATTGCTGAAATGGCTCACATAAACACTAGGCAATACGAATGTCCATCCAATTGAAGGAGGCATCGTTGGTTGGCTTGAAAATGGTCATCCCAAGAGACTGTAAACATCATCTGGTACGACTAGATCCGACATTTTGGCCTTAGATTCTATAGGATCTCTTCCCTCTGCTTCCCTTCCAGCACTGGTCGGGAAGCGTTACACGTGATCTTCGACCGTTTTGATGCGGATAGTCTCAGCTCACAAAAACCGCCATGTTCTCCATACAATATGCACCTTTTTTTTGCGTGATTCAAATTTATTGCCCAGCTGACCCGTTTTGGCCGTAACGGGCATCGAAGATTCGTCGCAGCCGTGTGAGGCTTGGATGCCGTTCTGAAGGATCCAAAGATTCGCCCCACGGCCGCAGGGTGGAGCAGGGACCCCCCAGGGCTGATGAGGGCATTTCTTGGAGATGCAGCTGCCGTTGCTAATGTGAAAATATGGTGATTTGATCATCAACTTGTGAGATTTCGTGAGATTCATGAAGCCATAATGGGAGCTTGATGGATTGATATTAGAAATTTAAATTAAACATGGCTGCGGTTTATTCTGTAGAGGTACAATCATTATGATTGCACCCCATCAGTTAAGCCGAGCTGCAGCCTCAAGTTTTGGTTCCGTCTCTATGGCTCGGTAGGTTAGTCTTCAAAAATAAGCACATGGGGGCAGGACCTAGAAAATGGGTTTTGATCCAACCAAAACAGTGACCACAACCAATTGGACTTTTCAAAAGTAAGGAAGACCCACATGATGAATGTGTGCTGGAGATACAGAAACCGCCAAAAACAGCCATTGCACTTTCAATGATGCGGAGTTTGAGCACGATGGGGACTACAATGCAACCAGAAAACCGTCGCTGTCGGGGGGGTTGACCGTTCCTGTATATGAACATGTAAGATTGACTAGCCAAAGTTCGATAGCTTGTTCTCACCGTTGGTCATCAGATGAACTGGGATCCGGCCTCAACGGGCGTTGCAAATGGTTTCTGCAAAAGGATTGCATGTTGTGCCACGCCACGAATGCATAATGTTTAAAACAGTCATGAGTCATGAGACACCACCACGCAAATTGGGTGTGCCACCAAGAGCGGGGGAAAACAAGCTTGAAACCAAGCAACATTGGAACGGAACAAGCACTAACATTACACAGGTAGCGAGAAAAGTCTGGCACATGACCAGTTTCCCTGGCACGATTGTGTTGAAAATGCACATTACGGCAAATTGGGTTAAGGGAATCCACCCTAGTAAACCCTTCGGCTTACTTGTGCTTGATTCAAGCCGTGGTTTCGTGCGAAATTTGCCTCAACCCAATCCATGCAATAACAAACCCTCCCTATCGTGTCACATCGCCCATGTTTAGGCACGACGTTGAGCAAAGATCTCAACGTGCCGCTGCCGCCAGTAGAGGGCAAGCCCGAAGGCGTGGGGCGGGAATGCTGGACGACTTGAGTTGTACCAACAAAAACCAACGAATTTTTGGTATAATCATCGGTCATCGGAGATGGAACTTAAGCAGTGGAAAATGATCGACTTGATTGCTGCACACTCAAGTTTTGTAGTTTTTTAGTGATTAGATTGTATTTTAAGAAACGTATCCCACTTAAATTTGTCAGCTTTTGGCAGGTGGATTCCCACAATGCGGGATGTCCAAGCTATAGAGGACGTGGAAACCAGTCAAGAAGTTGAAGGCTAATCCAAAAAAGGTAGTAATGCTAAAGTATAGAAAGATGAAAAATCACAAGCTGGATCGCGAGATGCAAAGGCGCAAAGCAATTTAAGTTGGAATTGCGGGGCTGGCGGTTTCGACCGGTTGTTTTCTTTCTTAGGGCTGGAAAATGTTCACACAACGGGCCTTCGTGCTTTCACCAAAGTTGGCACCACAAACCACTCGATGCGATCACCGCGTATCAAAAGATTCATGCAGTTAGCCTCAGTTCCCTGTTTCAGGTGCAATCTGGTATGTCTTTTCCATTCGGTTGAATAGGTCCGATCAAAATTGGCCCTTCACAATGGCCAATCTGTGGGCCCCTGATTTGGAAAAGTCGCAGGTGGCAGGCGCATTTTAGCAGTTCTATGTGACAATCTGTATTGCTGAAAGTCGAATTCTTGTGGATCAAACTGGGTTTGCCGATCTTTTTTGATTGCATCCTGCTTGTTTGGTGCCACACGCCTTTGAGAACTGCTGGTCGCAGCCAACGTTTTTCCCGAATGCGTAGCAAGGGTTCCCGTTTCAATCTGGGGGTTTGGGGGTTGAGGGTGTGTTCGCTAGACATTGCGCAGCCGTTCGAAAGTGTGTGAGGCTTCAAACGTCGCGTAGCGCCGTTTCGCGTGGCAGGCATAGAACGCTGTGACATTCCGACATGTTTCACAACGTGTCGAAAGGCGTTTGTGCGACAGGCTTATAATGCTTTGGCAAGTTTGAAAAAGATGAGTTGCATTTTTCGTGGCAAGCGCAGACTTTGGCGATCACCATGGTGATTTCGCGTGGCAGGCGCAGCACTTTAGACGTGTCGTCTTGCGTATTTTTTGTGAATGGCAATGCCAGGGCTGCATCAAGTGGTGACAACGTGCAAATTGCGAGGCAGGTGTGGTATTTTGTGAGATGTGATGAAAACTGACGGAAGCCCCGCACGAAATTTCATAGATCTGGAGTTCATCAGGAAAACCCGTAGGAAGACTCGTAGGAAAACGTTGATTTTGGAGCTACAAAATATGTAGTGCAGCACTTTAGCGAATCTCATTGTCAGGGCTGCGTGAAGCAGTGACAACGTGGAAATCGCGTGACAAGCCTAGGACATCGTGAGATGTCATTTTGCATGGCAGGCGCAATACTGATTTCGGACACTTTTTATATACACTCTACACTTTACCCTCCACACTCTACACTCTACATTGACTCTACATTCTACTCTTGACACACCACACTCTACACTTCACACTTTACACTCCGCACTCCACACTTCACACTTTACACTTTACACTCCACACTACACTTTAGACTGCACACTCTGCGCTTTACACTCCCCACTCTGCACTTTACACTTTACACTCCACATTCTACACTCCCCACTCCACACTTCACACTGAAAACCTTACACTTTACACTCCACACTCTACACTGTACACCTTACACTCTACACTCCACACTCCACACTGTACACTTTGCACTGCGCACTGCACACTTTACATTTTATACATTTTACACTCTACCTTCACATTCTCCACTCTAATCACTACACTCTACACTCCACACTTTACACTCCACACTCCACACTCTACACTTTACACTCCACACTTCACACTGTACACCTTACACTCTACACTTACACTCCGCGCTCTACACTGTACACCGTACACGTTACACTTTACAGGCCACACTGTATACTTTACACTCCACACTTTGCACTTTAGACTTTACATTCTATGGTTTATACTCCTCACTCTGCACTTTACACTCTACACTCCACACTCTACACTTCACACTCCACACTTCACACTTCACACCTTACACTCTACCTTCACATTCTCCACTCTACACACTGCACTCTACACTCCACACTTCACACTTTACACTTTAGATTCCCACACACTAATTTTTTCACTCCACACTTTACACTTTACACTCCACACTTTACAATCCACATTCTACACTCCACACTCGACACTCTACACTTACACTGTACACTCCACACTTTCCACTTTACACTCCACACACTACATATTACGTTTTCCTCATTTTATGCTTCTGACTCTACACTTTACTTTTTCCACCCCACCCTTTACACTTTACACCCCACCATCCCCACTTCACACTCTATACAAAATTCGCCGCTCAACACTCCACTTTCTTCATGCTCCACACTTTGCACTCCACCCCCTTCCACATTCCACAGTTTCTACAAGACTGTTCGAATAACTTGTTTCACAAGAGTGCTTTACATGACTGCATTCGGGTTCGTGGGCTGCATCTTGTTCCATTCAAACACTAGCGGCTTGTTCTGGTTGTACATTTTTTCACATGGGCCCACATGAAGCGATCAATTCCGTCAAATCAAGCCTAAGCACTAATTGCCCCAAGAGTTTGTTTATTATAGGGTAAAGAATTGCTTGAACCTCCAATCAGACACAACCGTCCTAAAACGACTTCTCTTATCACTAGCTCGGCCACATTGGTTGTTATCACACCGTAAGCTAGATAAATGATATTGTAAACGTTGGCTTCTGCTTTGCGTGAATGGATGATGTGCTGTGGCTCAGGATTAAAATGCCCAACAAAGCAGTGACCATCCAGAAAGATCTGGCTGAACTTCGAACAACGACATCACATTGACTCATTAGATGATGCTTATTGGGCGAAATCTGTCCAGGATCTTCTTCTTTCAGGATGGCAAAGTACTATAAATCATTCAGGTTTGTATACAAGAATGTTGACTCATAGCGAGAAATTGCCTAATTTACCCTTTTATAAAGCAGATGTTGCTCAGAAGAATAATGTTTGGTGGTTTGGGTCCATGTCCTAGGAAACCAACAGTTCAATGCACCACCCGTATCCCACTTACAGTCACCCTCCTCGCTTGACCCTGCTGCGCGGCTGACAGGCGCAGCTTCTTTCGTTGCCATGTGCAAGGAGCTTGACATCGGGGGTCCGGGCTGGTTGGATCCAAATAACCAAAACTATTCCTTCCTACAGTGTGGGGATGGGTCGGGGGTTGGTTTTGGATTTACAAAACAAGCAGATGCGGTTTGGCATGGTTTTGTCTCCAAGTTGGGCACCTCTAAGTCCCGTGTTTTTTTTTCCTTCAGTCACATGGATAGCAATTTGGCTTCGGTTTAAGGGGCCGATCCGGCTTTGAATTCGAAGATTCTCTTGAATCAGAAATTGGACGGGTCAACGCCCAGGATACATCCGTTTGCTGGGTTAAGAATCTCAGCAAATGGTTGTACACATTTTCCGCCACCTGCCAGGTGAGGGTCTCTAGATTTTTGCAAAGGTGCAACTCGGTTCTCCATCTGTCCTTCTTCCTCTGCTGTCCTCCTAAGTGAGCACGCACGGACCCGAACCCTATCGCGAGCTCAGATCAGTCTGGGCGCACACCCACCTGAACACATGCCAGATAGACTTTCAGATAGGACGTCAGAATAGATGCCAGAAAAGTTGCCGAATGGAATGTCAGAAAGAATTCCAGGTAGAATGCTAAAAATTATGTCAAGTAGAATGTCAGAATAGATTTCAAATAGAATGCCAGAAAGGATGCCAGGTAGAATTCTCGGATTATATGTCAGATAGAACGCTAGATAGAATGTCAGATAGGCTGCCGGACTAATGCCAGAAAGGATGCCAGATGGAATGTCAGATTTGTCAGCTAGAATGCCAGCTCAAGTGCCAGGAAGAAGGTCAGAAAAAAAGTCAGACAGGATGCCAGATAAAATATCAGATAGATTGCCAGATGGAGCGTCTGATAAAATCCCAGAGAGACTGTCAGATAGAAAGGCAGCGGGGGATCATTCGAAGAAAGTAATTTCTGAACACTAGGCTGCTCGGGCTTTTTCCCATATAGCCACACAACGCATATCATCCACCAAAATTAGAAATCAGAGGAAATGGCCTAGATTGCAAAAAGATAGCTAGAAAGATGACCAAACAAATTCGGGGAGTACAGCCTTTGAGAGATAGATCTCGAAGCAACAACCATGACGTTTGCCCGCAAGAAAATTGAAACTGCTTCATTTCCGCCTAGCTCAGTGGCATCAATTCTGTCACCACAAGTCGCGTCAAGTGACCAGATGAACTCTACCTGGCAAACATATTTGCTGTTCTTGTTTTAGGGGCCATATGACCAGAAAACCCTGAGCATAAACCAAGATTTGCAAGGAGATTTAAATTTAAAGTACCTCGCAAATCCACCAACATCCCACATAAACCCCACACCTGGTTTCATTCATCTGCCAATCAGATCTAGCACTTTACCACTTTGCGACAAGTTTAATGGGGAAAACAGTGGTTAGCAATTGGAATTCTTGAGTGGCTCTCCTTTCAAACAATCCCTTTGCTGCCTTCTTGCAATAAGCTGGTTGATTTAAAAGGGAGCAACCCCGATAGACATCACAACAAATAGATACATGATTTTCAAAATCGCGCCGAACCGGCCAAAAGGACACCATTGGTGAAGAGCAAATTGGTCATCTTGTTGGCAGAGCTTCCTAAAATTGGCCTTCTCCAGGGTGTAACCATCACTTGAGAGAGTATTTTCCTAGTGGGGAACCCACGTGATATTTGTCGCGGAAGTATGGCATGAACCATGCTTGCAACCATCGCTGCAGCTTGACTTTCAAAGCATGAGTTGCACCCACAGAATGCCGAGCACCGCTTCGCTCCCAATGCTGCCTGGCATTCGCTTGCCTCGAAGGTGGAAGTCTTGCATAGGTCAACGGTTGCCAGATGAGAAGAGTTTGCAGCAGCTGACTGGGATGGAAGTGACACCAGCTAATTTTTCAGCTATTCTCAATATTCTGGCAGAGAAGAAACGTCCCCGACTGATTGCTGACGCATTTGCCTTTGCACTACGAAGCCGGAAGCTTGCATTGAAAGACCGGGATTTCACTGTTGGAATTTCGGCTTGTGGAAGTTCAAAGCAATGGCAGCAGGCCTGCTGGCTTTTACACACCATGCCTGAGGCCAAGGTCAACGTCAACATATTTGCCCACAACGCAACCATCAGTGCTTGCGAGAAGGGAGGCCAATGGCAACAAGCATTGAACTTGTTCCAGGCCATCGGCAAAATGAAAATGAACCCAAATGTCGTCAGCTACAATGCAATCATCAGTGCTTGTGGCAAAAGCGGTCAATGGCAAAGGGCGCTCGGCTTGTTCGAGGCTATGCCTAAAGCCAGCTTGAGCCCGAATGTAATCAGCTACAATGCAACCATCAGTGCTTTTGAGAAGGGCAGTCAAGTGCAGGAGGCATTGGACTTGTTCGAGGCAATGCCAAAAGCAAAAGTAAGCCCCAATGTCATCAGCTACAATGCAACCATCAGTGCTTGTGAGAAGGGAGGTCAATGCAAACAGGCATTGAACTTGTTTGAGGCCATGCCAAAAGCCAAAGTCAACCCAAGCGTAATTAGCTACAGTGCGACCATGAGTGCTTGTGAGAAGGCGGGTCAATGGCAGAAGGCCTTGGCTTTGTTTAGCGCAATGCCGAAAGCAAAAGTGACCCCAGACGCCATCAGTTACAGTGCTGCCATTAGTGCTTGTGAGAAGGGAGGTCAATGGGAGAAGGCCTTGAACTTGTTGCAGGCTATGCCAGGAGCTAAATTGAGCCCAGACGCCATCACTCACAACTCTGCAATCAGTGCTTGTGAGAAGGGAGGTCAATGGCAAAGGGCATTGGCCTTGTTTTGGGCAGTCCAAAAATCCAACATGGCCCCAGATGTAATCATCTACAGTGCTGCCATCAGTGCTTGCGAGAAGGGAGGCCGATGGCAACAGGCATTAAACTTGTTCGAGGCCATGTCTGAAGCGAAAGTAACCCCAAATGTAATCAGCTACAATGCAACCATCAGTGCTTTTGAGAAAGGTGGTGAATGGCAGCGGGCGTTAAGTTTGTTCGAGGCCATGCCGAAAGTTCAAGTGAACCCAAATGTCATTAGCTACAGTGCTGCCATTTGTGCCTGTGAGAAGGGCACTCAATGGCAGCAGGCATTGAATTTGTTCACCGAAATGCTCCCGTCAAAACTTGTGCCGAACAGCGTCACATACAATGCATTATTCGATTGCGCGGAGATTTACAGCAGCGAAAACCTTGGGGGACGTTTTTTTCAAGATGGTTTGCTGCCAATTTTGAACATCTCATCGGTGTTTCAAGATCTGGAGGTGGACCTCCACCAGCATTCAGAGGGAGCAGCACGGCTCACACTACAATGGTGGTTGTCCACCATGGTCGCCCAGCATCTGAAAGGCAGTGGCAACTGGACGGATAGCATTTCAATAAATAACATTTGTATATATATATACACACGTATGTGTGTGTGTTTTGTTTGGGCAAGCACTTGTCCGAAACAAATGCCTAGGATTTATTCTTTGGTGGGATGCAATAAGGAACAGTAGGTTTTCATTCCAATCACTGGCTTGTTCCACTTACGCAGTCGGTTTTCCACAAACCACTAAGGCAACTTGAAGTGCAGTGTGGTGACAGGCTATGGGAAGTCGCGACAGGCCTGGCACACCTCGGATGTTCAAGCAGCAGCTTTGGAGCTGCTGAGGAGCTTGAAACTGGATGCTCGAATTCTTCCCAAGAGCCTTACCTTCAGTGGCCTTGCGCCAGAAGAATTTCTGAGTTTGTCATGGTTTGTCCAGAAGTGGGGAATGCCACAATTTATCGCAATATATTGCAATTTCAGTAGGAAGTTTGGAAAATGATGATCATCCATGGAGATTGGGGGAATTGTATTTTCAGGTAGTTTTTCGGGTGGGGTTCATGTTTGATTGCTAAGCAGGTTCGAAAGTAAGCGTATGTTAGCATGAGCTAGCAGGTGCGACTAGTTGTTCTTCAAAGATTGCCAGCCCACACCAGAAGGCACATGATGACATACAGCGGTCTCCTAAAAGGTAAAACCAACACCAAATTGGTCAGATATTTTAGATATATTGATATATATTGAACCAGTTTTGGCGAGTATCATATAGTATGGTTTGTAGTCATGTACGGGCTTTCATTACAATGTAATGCACACCCAATGAACCACGCATGTACACCATGGCTCTTGAAGTATTGTTTTCGAAATATAGAACATACAGTATAGTTAGATTTTGGCAAATCGGAGCGTGTGCTGGTTTTAAATCGTATTATCCCAGTGGCTGGTTCATACGGCACCCATCGTGGCATGTTCCATGTGCTTTGTTTTGGCGATGTCTTCTGGTGGCGTTGTTGTTCCGCAGGTAAACACATTCACCCCACCCACCAAACAGTAGACACCACCCAATCGACCCCTTGGTATAGTATTGGATTTACTCATGCCTTCGAGGTCCCGCGGAGTAGTATTAAATAATGCTGGCTAGATTCCCCCCCATGTAGCGTTGGCTCGGCCATGTTACACCTTTTTTGCTGGTCAACCCTTATGTTATACCCATTTATTTCACCAACAACTGTTTGATGGATTAACGATAACAACCCCACTTGCGCCCCCAACAAAATTCCAGCCCAATTGCCAATTCGCAAATGATTATATCTCAACTCATGGGAGTGATTCGAAGTCGCCATTTGTTTTTATCGACAGAAAGCTTCAGGCCTGCGCTCCTGTATGATATCCCATGGCATCACCGTTTTCATGGGAGATAGGCTGCTTTCCCCTATTAGATTTTACATATCCCAACTTTTACTTGCTCGAACGATGGATAAACCCATGGCACCCTAAACCTTGCGGGGGTTAAGAAGACAATGTCGGAGATTCAAGCAACATCGGCTACGGAACAGTAACGGGTCATTATCGGAACTGCAGCAACAGGGGCTTGTTTTGTCGCAAGAGGCAACGCTATGTTTTCTGACCAGGACCTCATATTCTTTTGACAAGAGGACATCTAAGAGAATTTCACGGTGTCGTCAAAGAAGGACCTTCTACAAAATCCTACAAGTGCCTTCATAGAAGCGTTTCTAATACAGGTCATCTTCAAGATCTTCATGCAAGAAACCTCTAAGAGAGGATTTCACCAAGATCTCCACAAGGTCCCCTCCTCCTAAGGACCTGTACAAGATCATTTAAGGACCTGCACAAAATTATGCAAGGACCTGGAAGAGGATGTCACCAGGATCTCTACAAGATCTTCTTGCAAGGACCTGTACAAGATCATGCAATGACCTCTGACAACATTTCACTAGGATCTTTAGAAGATCTTCTCACAAGGACCTGTACAAGATCAGACAAGGACCTCGTAGAAGATTTCACCAGGACCTCTACAAGATCTTCTCACAAGCAACTCTAGAAGACCTTGACCAAGAACTTCATGCCAGGACCTTTAACAGAACCTCACAAGATCGTCATAAAAAGAGCAGGTCTTCATACAAGAATTTCCCAAGAGCACCCCAGAAGAGCTTTCGACAGGAGCACCCCCAAGACCAGGGATCCTTCATTGCAAGGAGGACTATGGTACATGGCATTTGCAAGATCTTCATGCAAGGACCTATTTCAAAGATGTCACCAAGATCTCCAACAGATTTTCTCACAAGGACTTCTGCAAGATCTTGATCACAAGAGCTTCATACGAAGACATCTAAGAGAATCTCGCAGGATCATCATAGAGGGACCTGCTATAGAGAGGATCCTACCAGACCTTTGCAAAAGAACCTCTTCAAAGCATCTCACAAGAGCTTTCATACAAGCACCTCTAACACAGGTCATCGGCAATGACTTCGTAGAGGAATGCGCCAGGATCTTCACAAGTTCTTCTCATCAGGACCTGTGCAAATCATGCAAGGACATCGTAGAGGATTTCACCAACCAGGATCTTCATAAGATCGTCTCGCCAAGACCTGTACAAGATTATGCACTGTCTTCACAATATCTTCTCACAAGGACCTCGACAAAACCTTGGTCGACATATTCATAAATTGGAGACCTATAAGACTGCACCATGAAATTCTTGCAAAATCGTCATAGAGGACTTTCCAGACGACTCATAAAATATCTTTGCCAGTATCTCTGAGAAGCAGCTAAATTGGCGAGAGGCTTGCGCGCAAGGACATGTTGGAATTTCACCAAGTATTGCGCGCTTCACTGAAAACCAGAATCTTAAATCTAAAAACTGAAAAGCGATGTTTTACATTGTTGTACGCAGTTTTGGGTGTTTTTGTAATGAGGTCTACGAAGTACTGTGCTTGCCACGACACATGAGCCTGATGCACCCGAAGTATTGCACCTGCCACGCGAAATCATCATCTGTCCCAAATTACGAGTATGACGGTTCCACGAAACGAGAGCCTTTCAAACCTTCGTCCGAGTTCACTCAATAATGCGCCTGCCACAAAAAATGACCTCCGAACCACCTCGTATTTCCCACGCCTGCCAACGTTTTAGCAACGTGACAAAACACCGCGCCCGCCACGCGGATGGAAAAGTGTAATTACAATGTCCTGCATCACGCAAAACGACGTTCCAGACGTCAAAATGTCTTGGCTCAAAACGTACATAGCTTGAAAAATGAGCACGGCGCGCCGGTAAAAGCGGACCTTCCGAAACGAGCAAAGCCCGCGAAGACTTTGTGCGAACCTGCGCTGTCCAAAAGCCGGAGGCCACAAGGAGCACCCTGATCGAACCCCCTGGCTTTACACCCACCGTAAGATCAGTGTGGACACACTGCTTGTGGAATAAAACAAACACTTCAGTCCTGCGCCTCCTATTTGCTCAGGAACAAAGGGCGGATTGGATTGACTCTAACCAAGGAGGACCTTCCCAAGCTCCACAATGCCGGTAGGATCTTCGGAGAAAAATGTGAGCGTTGCACGCTAGCTCATCCGTGGTGCGGTGGTCTAAACATGAACAACTTGGATTTTACCATGAAACTAAGATTTGATGGGCTTATAACGGAAACATATGGAAATCAAAAGGGTTTGTCTCGCAAAATTATCTTATGGTAACCTCACTGGCCAGCCTCATTGTCATTGATTGTCAAGATTGGAGGACTGATCCGAAGAATTGTTGTTTCTAGTTTGCGTACACTTGTACTTTGCCCAGATGATCTCAGAATGAAAGTCCGGCATGGGAATCCGTATCAACCAACCAGTAGGCTTGGGGACGGGGATTGAGCACTGTTTTCAGGAGGAGCCATCACAAGATGAGTTAAAGTAAAGTTGGATAGGCAGATCCCAAGGCTCAAAATGTATAGGTGACGGGGTCCAGTAACACAGCCTATCCTCGAATCTTTGTGCTCAAATAGAATCGTCAGCCTACCTGTGAACTAGGCTAGAAATAGAAGCGCGTACAATCCGAAACAAAGTTCAATTTGGTTTCATGTATATTATGTTTCTCGTTCATGCACAAAATCGTATTTACATATTATGCTGTATCTGGCTGAACATAAGACCCTCACTAGGACATGGCTGATGCTGGCTAGAAAGAAGAATCATCCCCAAATTGTTTGATTTCAGGTCGGTGAATATTTACTTTCATCCGTTACATATTCACATGGATTCTTTTTAAGATGGGTGACACCAAGACCAATTTTCTATTCTTAAAACGCCTATATCTGGATCATTTTTAAGGCCCTCCATTTTAGGAAGCTCCTCTACGTAGGTTTTGCACCTCCTTATACCATCGGATCCGGTTACTCCAGTGCCGTCAGGAGAGCTGCGCAAATCATGGTCATGCAGAGTCTCCGGTGAGGTACCTCCGCAGTTGATGATGGCTGGCTTAACCATCAAAAATTGTTTAAGGGTTAAGTTCGGAGGAAACAGCTAGGAGCCATGGTTGTATCCATATTCCTTCGCAAAAGGGGGTGCCAAGGAACTACTACTAAGACCCAACCACGTGATCAAGACGAGCTTGATGGTTTAACCACCCGATCAACAGTGAGAAAAATCGGATTTTGATTGACGAATCATCCACATGGTGATTCTGGGCAAATTATAAGGACCTCCTTATTCGACCAAGACCAATCAATAACGGTTTACATATGGGGGGGCCACAGAAAACAAAAAGATATTGTTTTTTCAGGCTAGGATTTGTGATCATTTGCCCAGGTGAGTCATTTTTAGCAATGGGTTGCTAAGGAAAATGTGATACAACAAAGGGAAATTTTCTTTCACCTGTCAATACGTTTTCCATGGGTTTGCTTTGTTCAACATTCAACGCCATTTAGGGCTGCTAGAGGTTCTGGCGTGTTGAGTGACATTGCCATGAATGAAGCTGAGCATGGATGTGGACAAGTATCTTGACAGCTGGTATCAGATTACAGATGGTGTGAGACACCAATGCGTTTCCAAACTTTCACTAGCTACCATAAAGTTCATTTTTTTCATTAGTAAGGTCATCAGCTGGGTTTTTAAGAGTCATGGTGAGTCCCAAGTTCTCATCCAAGCTAGTATTTAGTAGGGAAATCAATGTTTGTGAGGTACTCCAAGTTTTGGGAAATGTCTTTTCACCCCACAACGCCGCGCCAAAAAAAAACAAAACTGTCGAATTACCTATCCAAATAGGTTGGAAAGCTGCACATGGTGTCGACACGTGCATTAGTTTTTAGCTACGTGGAAGATGAAAAGAAAGCAGACTTTACCATCCTACATGTAGATACCAGTGATCTTCCTTGACGCTGAGACCTTGATTGTGTGCGTGCGCCAACCCGATGAGTAACACCTGAATTCAACCATCAGACATGGTCCTGGCGATTTCAAAATAAAATGGGAGCCAATATTATCGAATCAATATGATTGTTATTTTTTTCCTCTGCAGCAATGCACAATTGGGATTTGACTTGATCAACAAATGTGCTCATGGCACTGGTGGAAAAAGGGCCATCACCAGTTAGAATCACATCACAATGGTGCTTATTCATAATTTTAGGATGGGTTGAGCCACCAGCCAGGCAATCGCTCATTCTTGCCTAAATCAAGTCATCTTTCTATTTGGTTCTTTCATTGCCTGGTTTGCTTTTTTTTTGGCCGTGTGTAAAACTTACTTGTTTGTAGGTTGATATGTGTTTCTCTTCTTTCTATTCGCGCACATGGGAAGCTCGAAGTTCACCGGCTTTAAGAATCAGCAGGCCACAAATGGGTTGGTCATTGTTTGGAGACTTGTGCAACTGTTTTCGGGGCAGGCGTGAGACTGCACCCAGCTCATTCTTCGCTGCTGTGCAGTGGGGAACCTTAGCACAAGGCAAGAGAATGGTCATGGGGATTCAACTAGTGCCCTTGAAGGTGCACCCAATGATAAAGTTTCGACATGGGCACATCTAGAAGGTTCAAATGAGTGTTTGACGTGCCAACCCCTTGTCTCAGCTGGCAGCTTCAAACTGGTTTGTGGGCGTGACAAAACCTGATTTTGGCATTCAAACATTCGATTGTTTGCCATGGTGTTAGTTCAGTTGATTTCGTTTACTGTGTGTATATATACATATATATATATATGTATGTATATTCTACGCACAAATACGTGCGCACAAAAAACGCCGATATATAAATAAGGCGGCAAACCACATAACAGACCTCAATTGGGTACAAAAAAGGCGAAATGGTATGTTGCATGTTTTTTGGTTCAACAACATTATTGACATAATTCTGCAACATAGCAGGATCAAAGATTGTAAACTTGGGACAAGGCAGTATACAGTCTCAAACAACAAACTGAACAAAACTTCACATGAGCAAAGAAGTTGTTGTGAATACAGTTGGGGACATAAATTGTATGATGGCCCCAAATCAGCATGAGTCTGAATTGTTTCCTGGCAGCCCTGCCCATGACTTGGAGGACATCCGCGGGCAGCCCACTAGTTTCTAGCCCAATGTCGAACAAACCTGTGCAATGCAACATAATTCAGCACAGTTCCTCCTGGAAGATGGACGGTGACCATGGAATATCTAAAAGGAATATGATGGGTATATTTTATGCCGGATGCCATTTTTGATTCTTACCTCCCATACCAGTTATATCCCAACGATCCCAATGAAATCTCAGAAATATCCCAATTATATCGCAGGTTCTGACTTCTCTTGGCATGAGGTCTCGCGACTTTGAGGGCGCCCTGAAAAGTTGGCCACTGGCCTGCACTGGCTGGGGCTCGGGGGAGAAAACACCCGGCGATGACAACCAACAAAAACGGGGCAAGAAACCAAACAATGCATAATCATAAACCCCAATGGTTGTGACGCCGCGAAATAGAGAAATTTAGATGTGAGCTCTTTGAGCTGGATAACTTGTAGCCACACACAACTTGGCTGCTTGCTGTTTTTGATTGAAAGCGCTTTTCTTGCAAGGAACCATAAAACAAACAAACATGGAAAGGAGAAGGCAGCGAAGGAATCAACGTTCAAGACCCCCACAAACACAAAGATTGTGTTTTCCGTTTTCTTGATTCAATGTGTTCAAGGTGCACGTCAATAAGGTTTCCTGGAAGTAGCCACTGGTGCTCACATGACGACACTTCAAGCAGCCCAACTGGAACTGAGGGGAACTTCCGGCGAAGGCTCATTGGCTAGGGCTAGGAGGGAGGTGGTGATTTGCCCGCGGTCCTGTCTTTAAAAAGATGACCTGAGTTAGTGGTTCTCTTGTTAAACATTTACACTCCCATAGGAAGAGCAATACTGCATTTGGAGTTGTTTGACCCACTGGTTAAAACTTTTCGGGTGAAAACAATGAATTTATTTCATAGTATTTTCCTATACTATGTGAAGATCCAGCAGTTTCCAATCATAAACTCCCCAATCGATTAGGCCCAGCACTGAAAACCCCAAAGTTTGGGAGTGGCATCTGCAATCTTGGCTGTGAAATCCCGATTTTAGGCCAGCAATTCAAATTTGTGGGCATGAAGCCACCATGATGGTAATTATAGGATACTATTTGCATATTCGTGTAGGCAAGTTCATGGACTTGGTGCCAGCAACCAACCATTCTCTGCCTGTTAATTGTTCAATCATTACTATCTCCTTGTCAGCCACATTTCTGAGGATGATCCCCAATGACCCAGATCCCTCACGGTCAACCAGCCTTACTTTTGTGGAAAAAATGCGTCCCGCCACAGGTGTCGACTTGGCAGAGGTGGATGCCAAAGGAGAGTCGCACCTTGTCAGGTTTCAGATGGCCAAATGCATTCGTTGGCAACTTTGAGGCATGACTATGTAAACAATGCGATTTCAATAGGATAAACCATTTACCAGCTGGTGTGGGATTTTGCCCTCAGAATAGTGCCCACATACCATATCATATATACATATGTTGGCTGCAGCTGTAAAAAACATACCATTTATGTCGTTATGCACCTGTGAATGTTTTGCTTCCCCCAACATCTAAGATGACCGGCTTCCATTGCCCAGACGTCTTCATCCAAGGTCCTTGCATCTCCTTGCGCGCAGCAAAAAGTATGACGACACGTGTGCGGCGTCGGCGGCCCAGGCCCTCATTTGGATGGTTGGTTGATGGTTGGGATCCCCAGATACTTCCCCCATTTTAGAATAATTTCCTTAAATGGTGGACCTTCAAATTATCAAGGCTTGACATCGTCAATGAGAAAGCCATGGCTTTGGGGCATCTGGATTTCCAGAAGCACCTTGTTGAAGGGCGTAAAAGAATCACCTTTGAGAGATAAATACGCGGTGGTATACAATGGTGAAACTTTCCCAACGGGAGCTCAACTGAGGTCAGGATGCGGATTGAAAGACTGCAAAACTCCTTGATGATGATGATGATGATGCTGATGATGATGATGATGATGGTGATGATGGTGATGACAGTGATGATGATGATGATGATGGTGATGATGATGATGTTGATGATGTTGATCATCATCATCATCATCATGGTGATGATGATGATGATCATCATCATCATGGTGATGATGGTGTTGATGATAATCATAATGATGATTGGGAGATTTTATATTTTCGTTTAGGACCCTCAAACAAGCTCACTTACTGACTCAAATCTTCTTGTCGTGTGTTTTGTTTTTCCCGCGGAGCCATTTCCTGTCTGGTTTAAACTGAAAAACTTGAAGCCAAGGCTACCGGGTGAACTGACCCATACCACTGTGAATGCACTTAATACAACCTATGAATATATTTGGTTGGCATAAGTTTTGCAAGCGAATACTCCTACTGGTCCTACGGCTACTTCGAATGTAGTAGACCCAATGCCATAACTTTCCACTTTTGGGTACGTGAAAAATTACCTATTCCTGGTGATATTCGGATTGTTTTTTTTCTTGTTTATTTTTTCTACTTTTTGGCAATCACACATTGTTTGCTGGAAGGTCACTCATTTAATTCAGCGATTTTCGCGTTGAAATGCCCCGTTGTAGGGTGGTACAAATGCCATGTATGATTTTTCAGATGGTCATCACAATAAAAATCTTCACAATAAATTCATATGTCAAAGGGAAAACATCTATCAATGGCTACCTTGCCATGTTTGACTATCGGATGGTAACTTGTATATGTTTATTTGTTTTTCAACACATAGGTTTTGCATCATAATTACCCATTCTCCTTCTGGTCCCATGGTTACATCTATACTGATTTTGTGGATGTGTTGCCGAGGCTCTTCGCCAAAGTGCTGGCAGCCGCATCAGAGATCCTCAGCTGGGGAGCCGAGTTCGATTTCCTCGGATTGGTTGAAGGAAAAGTCGGGAATGTGCAATCCATAATGGCGATTCGATTTGCAAAAGTGGGATATCAATGGATAAATGCTGAGATGATGGGATCGTGATCCTTTTCCCAGGACTTATAATGGGATCATGTTGGGAATAAATCAGCCATACTGCTTTTTAATGTTTTCGTTGAAAAGATATTGTTCAAGAAATCGACAAAACGTTAGTATTTATAACTGGATCAATGAGGTGGTACTTAACACCATTAAACCATGGCGAACCTGCGTAACTTACACAGCTAACTAGGGGGCAGCACCTTGCAACGATGTTTGAGTTCGATATCCTCAGCGATTAATGGGTCATGTCGTTCCAAACAGTTTCGCCACCCAACATCATTCCCAACATCCCTATGATTTCATTTTTGGAATTGGATGTTTTCTACCATATTAAGTTGCAAGTCAAATTATAAGCTCCGGAACAAGGTCCGGGACCACACTAGTTCCATACCCCCGTTCCATACCCCCGTTCCATACCCCCGTTCCATACCCCCGTTCCATACCTGTTGGAAGGATCCGTTCCATACCTCTCATCCATACGTTGTGATATATATTGAACATGTGCAATCTGATTTTACATGTGTCTGCACATACATGAGTGCATACATGGAAGAATACGTTTACTATGCTCAAGACCTGTGATTGTGTTGGCAAGTCTGTGCCTGCAGCACTTACAGCTGCTACCTACTTTGTTGTGTGATGGTAGGAATGTGCTTGGCTGCTGCCAGCTGGCAGTCTCAGAATGGATCGCTTGCAACCCTCCCTCCCTCTCAACCTGTGGCAGGTTTGCGCCTGCACCACTTACAGTTGCTGCACGCTGTGGCACAGCTGTGATGTTTGATGGTAGGGATGCGCTTGGCTGCTGTCAGCTGGCAGTCTAAGAATTGCTTGCTGCGCTACTCCCGCTCCAAACTGCCAATTTTGACAAAGATGTGCTGCCTGGTGGCAGTGCTGTGGTGGAGTGGGCCGTTTCGTTCCAGACCCCGTTCCATACCGTTCCATACCCGTTCCAGACCCGGGCCACCCATCTACCACCCCTGACCCACCCCCGGGTGAACAAACGGCAGGTTCTCACATAGACTGCTCCTAATGAGTTTTAAGAGTAGGAGGTGGGACCTGCGTGACAAGTCTGAAGCTGAGCGGATAGCTTCACATGGTATCCAGTGGGTGACGCTGGCTACCAGTTGTGTCACAAGGCAAACCTGCGTTGAACAGGTGTACAACAAGGATGTCGTGCAGATGACATGAAAATGAGCGGCGGCCAGTGTGAGCAGCTTCAACATGCATATCCTTGAGATGTTTTTTATTCACATATATACAGCGTACATTATATATATTTATTTTATTTATTTATATTTTTTTATTTATATTTATTTATTTATATTTATTTTTATATTTATATTTACATTTAAATTCATATTTATTTATTTGCTTATTCGTTCATGTAGTTTTGATTATTATTTTTTTATTTATGTTTTTATTTTTTTATTTGTTTATTCGTTCATGTAGTTTTGATTATTTATTTGTTTGTTTGTTTCTTATTGATGTATAGCCTATATTTCATCACAGTCAAAAGGTCCGGAACAAGACCACTTACGAAGCCCCTTCGTTCCATACGTCCGGAACACCGCGAAACGTTCCATACGCAATTTTGACTCACAGTCAATGTTCATATTTAATGGGTGCATCCAAATTTCAGCCCAGAAAACATCAAATTGTGACTTTCCAATATTGTCAATTGAAAAGGTGGTTCCTGCGGTAAACCTTTAGAAAAGAATTACAATTGATACCCGATGTCACTCTACATGGGCCGGCAAGGCCATTGCAACGATGCAGGCCGGGACGCCTGCGGGTTTAGGGGACGATGATTCGTGGGCATGAGCTGACCAATGCAATGGGGAAGAACGGGGAAGTGGCCTAAGATGAATAGTGTCTGTCGACCATCAAAGATGGGGTTTACCTAGGGTCAATGGTGATACAAAGGGATATAGTAAGGGATGTCGGTTTGTCTGAAAATGGGAGCGCGACATCCATTTGCAATTTGGTAGGAAAAATGAACATTGAACATCACTAACATTGAACATCCCTTCAGGTTTGGGAGCGCCATTCTTTCAGAAATAATGCAGGCTGAAAACCTAAGATTTGTGTGAACAACCATTCTTAGATTTCATGCTTTGGGAATGGGAGATGCTCAAAAGCATTCCGGAAAGATCAGCAAATGGGCAAAAAAGGGAAAAACTTTCAATGACCTAAGGTGGGGAATTGATGCAAAGTTTAGGAAACGGGCTACGAAGCTCGGTTTCACCGGGATGGGTAAAATTGGGAAATGAATTAAGATGAACAAACCAACCCCCTTCAAACAATTTTACCATTTGAGGTATTGTAATGTATTGAATACCAAAAAGGGTTTGGCTTTGGGTTCGCCATGTGGCCTAAAGTGAATAGACTAGAAAATTCGAAAAAATGCCAACTTTGGGGCTGGACATAGACCCAGACACCAGGAGACATGAGAGTATGACCACGAAAATAGTGCGATGTGTGGGGCCAGTGATGGTGTCGCAAAATAGATATAGATTATCTGTTCAACTCTTGGGTCCTGTAAAAACCACCAAGACCGGAGGTCAAAGTTTCTTGCATTGCGCAGCTGGCAGATTAAACTGCCGAATCCTGGTGTGGACCCCCAAGCCGGACCAAGTCCAGCTGTGAAATTGTCTGATGGATTGACATGTTGAAATTGAAAATTCACCTCTAGAACCTGGAGGATCAGCTTGTAAAAAACGGGATATATCACAACCACAACACTGTATCGTCATATACATAACCTGGTTGTGGTTCAATCATGTCTATTTTCCATACAACATGGGAGGATGATTGTAAGGGACCTACATGACTTCCTAGGGGCCCTGGTTTGGATCATTGAGGTGGGTTGCATCAGGATGTAGTCAATATCAATTGTTGAGAGGTCTCATCCTCAGAACTGTTGGCCACAGTCCTACAAAACTAGGTTCTGAGAGTCAAATCCTTGTTGGTTACATCAACTTTTGGCAGCGTTATCCAAATTTGTGGTGAGTGATGAAGGATTAATTGTGCCATCTCTGTTACGTAGATGAAACACATGCTGCTTGTATTCGTATTTGACCTGAAAAAATGTTTTTTTTGTTGGATATCCCTCACGATTCCGGGGGCCATCCCAGTTAACGCAATAGCCCTCACAGTTTGGATGTGTAGTATCACCATCAGGGTAACGAGTAATGGAATGAGGGAAGGTTTCTGAGGCAGGTGTACGTATGCTGGACGAAGAAGTATGTCCGGCTTTTGGTGGGTAGTTGGCTGTGCGGTGGTCTGATAATGGATTGCCCTCTCGACAAATGGAAAGAGGTCGTAGATTGGGTTCTGGATTCAGAACCATATGTGACGGCATGCCTCCATGAGAGACCAGAGTGGGAACTGATGAGGACGATGGGATGGGCACGAAGGTATGAAGGTGCCGAGCTTGGGGA
>Ga0126342_10001692_pt1 | contig 32033 bp, 18 predicted proteins | sample Cyp1metagenome_FD_92528 | JGI IMG/M metagenome (GOLD analysis project Ga0126342, IMG submission 92528) | Coral microbial communities from Lord Howe Island, Old Settlement Bay, Australia - Cyphastrea 1 metagenome | ecosystem: Host-associated > Invertebrates > Cnidaria > Coral ...
ACATACTTTCACACACAGTCTTTCACCACCTCCTTTGTCTTTCCTTCCTTCTCCGACCCCGCTACAACCTTTGAAGCTCATTATTGGAAGAAGTTGACTTGTGGGGTTATCCGGTCCTTTAATGCAGGCTCTAAAAAAAAAATCCGCACTGCCCTCCTGAAACTCAGACAAGCCCGGCTTTCCAAATAACAATTTTTCAGGCTCTAAAAAATATTTTTTCGCATGCCTCGTGTCAAATCTGCCAACTCCACCTCGTTACCTCGTTTAAGCTCGCTCCAACTTGTGCAGATGCATGCAATACATAACTAAGAATGCCCTAAGAATTTGAGGGACCCTCGGCCTGTTGTGGTGTCAATTTGCCTGCATTTAAAAATAAGAATTTGAGGGACCCTGGGCCTCAAGCTTTCGGATTCTTAACCAGCGCTCGGGCTGTAGTGGGGCTTACAACTGGTTCAGTGCTGTTCATAGATAGAAACCGTTCTTGGCTAGTGAATGTTGAAAACATCATTGAGTTCTTGGTTGTTGAGAGGCAAGTTTTGGTGTCTAGTGATGCTTGTTGGTAATAGACTTTATCAACAGTGGGGTTTATAACTATAAGTGGTTAATTGGTTTGTAGCTGGTCGACTGATGTTTTTGATAAGAGAATGTTTCCTGGTTGGTAAATGTTGACGAACACCCATGAGCGAGTTCGAAATATCTAGTAAAACACAGTAAGCAACCCAGTTAGATGAAAGTTTGATGAGCTCGACAATAAATTTGGGATGACTCCTCAGGCACGATGCAAGCAATCCCTAGTTCTAGATAGCCTCTTCTCCAATCACTAATCCCATCCCCCTAATATTGAACACACCCTAAATGGGTCCTAATACTTCCTAATATGTTTAAGTCAATGTAGTAATTCTGCTACTAAACCAAGGTTTCTAGATGGTGTTTGATATTAGGGAGACATATTGGGGGGAACGGGTGAACACGGGTCGCCAAGTTTCGTAGTCGCCTCGCCTAAGCATCACGTTGGTACACCTCGGCGAAAAATCTTAACCACCATTGGACCACGAAAATATGGGACTAAATATCAAAATATGGGATGAACACTCAAAATATATAGGACATACGCGCAAACACATAGGATTTAACTAGCAAAGTATCTGTATGGTGTTTATCTTGTGCACTAATAGCAGCCAAAACATATTACCTTTTTTGGTGCTTGGCCGTTCAGTATGCCAAGAAAACATTACAGCAAAACATCTATCTACCAAACAAGTAGGTTGACTCAAATAGCCCAGAAATGCAGAACCACCCACCACAAATTTCATCAATACTTTATCGAACAATTCCAAAAAAGTGTGCCATGGTTTATGGTTTATATTTTTGTCGCATCTGGTAAACGGGAGACCTGTTGAATCCCAACGGGGAAAAACCACATTTTTTTTTTTTGGATGGTATCCTCCTGTAAACTGTCATAATTAGGCCTGGAAAAGCCACCATTATTTGTGAATGATTTTCCGAAACCATGCGTTTTTCTGTATGTTTAGCGTAGAGATAGCTCTATCATTGAGGTCGGCCAGTGAAGTGGATAAATCCAGTTATTTGGGACCATACAATGCAAAAGAATGGAGGTGATGAATATTTTTTTGGGATGTGATTTGGGAATGCTGAATACAGAAGTAACATTTGACTTCTGTCACTCCTTTTTTGTGATATCACCGGAACAACGAAACGGTCGTCGTGGGTTTTTTCCGAAACGGTCTCATCTAGGCACTTGAGGTCGCCATGTGCCAATCCGATGGACTGAAAAAAGGCAAGACCTGTGGGAAATCTGTGGGTGACGTGGATGGGATTTTTGAGATGAAGTTCCAAACATTGGGATTTCACATGAGTAAACTATCTTAAGTAAACTATAATATCCTATACCCTCTGGTAAACTAACATAGCTATGGAAAATCACTATTTTAAATGGGTAAATCCACTATAAATGGCCATTTTCAATAGCTATGTTAGTTTACCAGAGGGTATCCAAGAAAAACAGGGATGTACATGACCAGCATATGAAAATTCGAGGGTTACAGCAGAAGGTTAAAAATCATTTAAGCTATCAGAAATGATGGCGGGCTTCTTTTCGTTGCCCAATGGACAAACACCATCTAAGGTGACATGCCATTGCCAACAATGATGTGTTTCTATGGTGTGTAGTCCAGGCTAGAAATGACCACATTTCGACTCACCACGACTCGGGTCACCAAGAAACACTCATATCACTGACAACCATTGGAAGTATTGGCCCTTACTTAGTGGTCAAGATACAAAAAGCTATTGAAAATGGCCCATAGAAATAGTTGATTTACCTATCAATAGCATGGTGGTTTTCCATAGTTTTTTGTATGTTTACCAGAGGGTAACGAAAATATGCCTATCCTAGGGTCCTTAACGAGTCACTGGTTTCATCCTGGGACCTTGATCTTTTCCACCGAAAGAAGTGAAGCAACATGGGATGATTTCACGTGGACAAAATCGGCAGCAGTGGGTTGGTGGCTTGACAAAAGCAGAAGGATCTTATGAAGTCTTTAGCTGATGGGTAAATATCATGAAACATATCATTCAATGATACCTAATCAGCTAATATCATTACCAGTAAATATCACAAAATGGGTATATCATTATAATATCCACATGTTATTATAATATCCATAATATCATTGTAGCAATACCCATATAATATCATTATAATGCCATAGTTATCATCAATATCATTGGCTTTAGCCATCTTGAAAATATGAGTTCGTCAATGGGCAGGATGACATCCCATATATGAAATGGAAAGTAAAAATCATGTGTGAAACCACCCACCTATCATTATCATATCATTTAAATATCCCTGTGTTTTCATGGCTCACGTTATCATTTCTAACACCCAACTCACCTCACCAACTCCCATCCGGTCCCACTAAGGTCGGTGATGGCCATGTCGAGGGGTTGTCCAGAAATGTGGCGAAGCCAGCAATTTCACTGGGAAGATGTTGATCAACAGTTTATTCTCACTGAAAAACCCTGGTTTTTATGTGGGTAAATGTGGGTAAATCAATATTAATCCATAGGAATGATAGATAGATCACTGGTTGGTGGTTGAGCCCTACCCAAAAAACTCTTCAGCATTAGTTTGTACCCATCCAGCCGATTGACCCAGCAACAATCATCAACAGTTTTCTGGTTGGTGGTTGACCAACCCCTCTGAAAAATATGAGTGAAAGTCAGTTGGGATGATGACATTCCCAACTGAATGAAAAATAAAAACCATGTTCCAAACCACCAACCAGGTTTTTGGATGTCGAGGTCCGACGTTTTTGGACAAAGCCATTTTGCCACTGAACTTATCACCTTTTCGGGTTTGAATCTGGGTCTTGAAGGTGTCTTCTGGAGAACAGCCAGCCTGTAAAACAGATTCGCTGGCTTGGTTGATATACCCCATCAAAATAGCAATCGATTATATAAAGTATTGATCCAAAATTTTCCCAACAATCCACATACGCAGCCCCTTTGTTCTTTTTTTGGAAGCAAATCATCTTTGAATCCAATACGTTGTGGCAGTAAAATCACCTTAACGGCCAATCCTGGATTGATAAAACCGATGTTTACTAATGGGAGGGGGGCAATTCATCGCTTTTTTGTGGGATGACGTCCCCAAGTGCTAGTCAGCGTTTACTAATCGAGGGCTTGACTTTACATGGTGAAACTTAGATACCTGTCCGAAAATCAATTTTTTAGCTGGTGAATGGATCAATTTAAAGTGCTGTATCCGACCCGTTGGCCCATGTTGGCCCAGTTGATCGTTGGTTAACCAGCCCCGTCCCCCAAGACTTGGAGCAAAGCGGCAGTTCGAGAGCTGATGGGCTGTTGAACGGATATCTGCCTTAGCTCCACCTATCCCTTGAATTCATTTTCATCCCAGGTCAATGGGAATTTCAGGATCCTAAAATGGAGATACTGTACCATATAAGGCCATATTTTGGGGGTATATCCCCTTACCTAGGCCTTATATAGGCCTTATGTTCCTGAAATGGCCATTGACTAAAGGGTTACTTTTTTCTTCGTTTTGCCCAGGTATCTATGAAATACCATCCAGTTTGTGTTTAAACTGGGGCGCACATCCATGTGTAGGTGCTTAAAAAAGTGGAAAGTGCCACCAGTGGAGGTAGAACAGGTAGAACTGGGTAGCTTGCGTCTTGAGCGTACTAACTTGTACTATCCAGTAATTACTAGAAATTGGCTTCGCGACACCAAATCTACCAATGCAAAGGGTATGATATTGTTTTAAAGTTGTGCGTGGAAAGATGGCCAAGATGAACTCAACATGCTAAAGTGATCCAAAGTGCACGTTCCCTCATCATATCTCATCATCATACACCCCAAAATCATTCGAAATCAATCAACGAACACAGCCGCGGGGCCCGCCAACATTGGGTTGCAAACTGTCCCCCCATCTTCCCATGACCTCTAGGCACCTACCCTCTGGTAAACTGTCACATAACTATGGAAAATCACCATAAATTTTTAATGAGTAAATCCACTATTTCTATGGGCCATTTTCAATAGCTTTTTGTATGTTTACCAGAGGGTACATTACTAGTCACTAGACATTTCACTATAAATAGTTGATTTTCCCATTAAAAATGGTGATTTTCAATAGCTTTTTGTATGTTTACCAGAGGGAAAATACCCTTGACAGCAGCAAATCAAAACCACCGAAGGCTTTTTTACCTGCCAAGAGGCCACGTACAACCCACCATCCCCTTCTTGCAACAAACCACCTCAGTTTCTAGCCGAACGAAATGGTACATTACAAAAATAACTGGGACAATGATCTTCCAAACCACTCTTTTTTTGGGGTTTCTATATTTCTCGTTGGGAGGATCGTTCCATGCGTTGCAAATGGCATACGTGTGGCTCCCAGGAGAAGCCGCTGGGAGCATTGAACAAAGGGCCGCAAATTGCGGCCCCTGAGACAGTTACAAGGTTGTGCTCCAGTTCGGAATCGCGAAGCCCCCCAGTGATGTTTGTTGGTTTATAACCTCAATGAACTAGTTCGGTCTACCATGTTTACCCAAGTTAAATTGGAGTTGTGAACCCCAACTTAGCAAACGAACTGGGTCACCACCTTGTATATACCCTCTGGTAAATTAACAGTTCGACCCAGAAGTTTTAAGCCATCTTTAGTGATTTCACTAATCTTCCAACCCCGTTGCCAGAGTCATGTTAAGTTACTGGAGGGTAACTACAATAAGAAACCGGCTTTAAGAGAGATATATCGGGTAAATTATAATATTTCACAAACCTGAAATAAGGTTATTTTGAGATGATTTCCCTTATTAACCATGATTCCAGTGAGGGAGAACAGTGAGGTCGTTATAATTTACCCAGATATATCTATAAACCACCTCTCGGGGCGACTGGCGATTTCAAGTCCCATCTCTGTAAACCTCGAGAACTTGAACGAAGTGCTGAACCATAGGTTGATCTCCAGGTTAAAGTCTACAGTGGATATCTCTATAGTTGGGTGGGTTTATACCCGGTAAACATACAAAAAACTATGGAAAATCACCATAAATTTTTAATGGGTAAATCCACGAACTTTCTATCGGCCATTTTCAATAACTTTTTGTATGTTTACCAGAGGGTAAATGCTTATAAAGCAGCTTATCAAGAAGGGGCATTACTTTGAATGCACGATCATCAGTGCGCAGCGTACATCCCAGTCTTGTGGAGAGTAATAATCTTAAAACGAAGTTCCTCCATTGTTGACATTAAAACTATGTATTGTATTCCTTTTCATTAATACACATATAAATTCTATGACATCCTCTTTTCATCCTATTTCGGTTGGTGCCTCATTCTTCTTGCTGATCTTCAATTTTGTACAATCATGTCAAACTCAGATCTCATATTTCTATATATTCCCCATAAAAGTCTCCACTGTTTCCCATTTTTCTTGATTACCCTCTGGTAAACCAACAGTTTGCTATGGACAATCACCATTCTATAACAGGCGAATCAACGAACAAAATGTGCCATTTTCATTGCCAATCTTAGATACCCTGCAAAAAATGACAAATTCTTAGCTGGTGACCGTAGATAATCCCATACCAAAGACTAAAGGATAAGTTTGTACCCATCCAGTTGGTTAACCTAGGTACTATCCCCAAATCTCCCAATGTCATCCCAATGTTATCCCTATTTTGCTTGGTGAGTTGTGCATCTTGTTGATTCAGATACTACCCTCTGGTTATTTAACATAGCCATGGGAAATTGCCCATTTATGGAGGTTTACCTATTAAACATGGTGATTTTCCATAGCTATGTTGAATAACCAGATGGTAAATGGGCCATTTTCAATAGCCACGTCAAAAATTATGGCCACCCCCAGCCTCCCAGATCAATTCCAGTTGAGGCATCGAGGCCAGTCGAGGCTCGAAGGCTCATGGCCAACGGTTCCATCACAATGCAGTAGAAACTCTGTTCCTGGGCGATTTCAGCAGATTTATGGGATTGGATTTGGCGTGTTTTCGTTTTTTTTTAAAAACATGTTAGACAATGGGATTCAACGGCTCGCTTGGCCACACCATATATATATATATACATATTTACTTATTTTTTTTTTTCGGTAACACCATACTTTCGCCAGATATATCCCATAAATAGAATCTATATTTAATCTATTTCACCCCAAAATATGTTTGCAAGGTAACAAACCTCAAAAAATGGAGCCTGACTCAACCCCACCGGGTCCTGTTCGAAAACTTGACTTGAAACTGGATTTGAATCTTTGGGTTTCCAACCAAAAACCCAGCAACGAATTTGGGAATGAAAAAATGGTGCCCTTATTTGACTAAATCTTTAGGACTTATGTCTTCAAATGATGATTTTAACGATTCATTTTAGGTATGTATTTAGTAGAGAATGTGGACATATTTTCGCAAAAAAGGATCAGTCAGACTCAGGGCTTGCTGGCTTGCCATGTCACAAAAAGTACTTTGCGACACAAAACTGGGGATTTACCAGGCAGAAAACTGTTTCGTTTGATGGTCTCAGCCTCTGAAACTTGGGAGCATCCGCAGAATAGGAATGGGCGTAATTGGTGATGAAAACCGCCGTCTTGATGGGTTTTGCATGCTTTTGCCACATAATAAAGACCCTTTTCATTTGTACATAAACGATTGATTTATACCCCCTTTCCACCCAAATCAAGCACATGTTTCATATACCTTCCCAGAAAAACACACCCCCTGGCAATGTCACGTTGCCATGGAATTCCCCCCAACATTTAATTGGTAACAAATGCTGGAGATGGACGTCACGACTTGGTGCTTTCTTGCTTCCCTGCTAAGTTGGATAAATGGGCTTTTAGCTGATTACCCTCTGGTAATTTCACATAGCTAACTGGAAAATCATCATTTTTTGAATATGAAAATCATGATGCAACATATGTAAATCGGCCATTTTCCATAGCTATCTTAAATAATTACACGGAGGGTATGTGGTGTTTATCCAACCCAAACATGTAACTGTATGGACATAGTTCATCAACTTCATTGCCCTCTGGTAAACATACAAATATAACTATGGAAAATCACCATAACTTTTTAATGGGTAAATCCACTATTTCTATGGCCATTTTCAATAGCTATTTTGACATAACCAGAGGGTATCAGCCTTTTACGGTACCAAATGGGATTCCTCCGGATCTGTGCCGTGCATTCCTTCCTTGGGGATGAATGAAACCATTCCTTTTCGGGACCGAAAAAAGAATAGGGGGGTTCATACGAACAGGGATTTTCAGATCATCATGAATATCAAGGTATATGAGATATGAGTTAACAAAAACATGTTATATCCCCACAACTAATCATAATCATCATCATCATCATCATCATCATCACAGCAATTTTGAAACATCGGGCGGTGGAAGTGCGCGCCGCCATCCAAGTCTCGTGTTCGAAGGTGTCCAATAGCCGCACCACATGTCGATGGGCCAGGTCGCGATTGTGTCGCCTCAGTCACTGGAAGGGGTCAGTAGATGCTGAAACTGGTGCAATGCCAGGAAAATACAATACTAATACACTACTATATACTAGAATTCAATATTCCATACTAAGTACTATGATATCAAAACATGCCTAATATCTAATATTAGGAGGGCTCTGTATTCCAGTTGGATACATGAATCATCTATCCTCAAAATTCCTGAAATCCAGTTGAAATAGAACCTAACTATTGCTTATGATTGCAAGGCACGGACGGACAAAACGACACCTTTTAGGCTCCACGAGCTCAGTTTCAGTTTCAGCTGCTGCGGCTTCTGCCATGCCAACAGCACTGCGGCCACACTTGGTGACCTGTTCTTCCCAAAGCGGCAATGAGTCAAGATAGCTTTGCCCTGAACGAGCTGCTCAGATACCCAGAGGAGAAGTTTTCTGAACCTGGTGGGATCCAAATGAAGTCTAAGGAAAATACACAGTCACTGTCAACCATTTCGCAGTGCGACAACTGAGTCTTCTCCTGCCATTCATCCCGATGTGTTCCTTTCCCGGCGCCGCAGTGCAACTCGGGGTGGCAGCTTTCATGGAAGATGCCCGCACAAAGAGAATAATCTTCCAACTAAGCCATGGCAGGGTCTATGTTACTTAAAAGGATAAAATAAACACCTGCTTCATGTGAGCCAATTGGCCTCAAATTTGAACCCGCCCCACCTCATCTACATGGCTTTCCCTATGTTTCCCTATTAGAAAAGGTCATTTTGGATGATTTGAGACTTCTTATTCATGGATATGACCACCCCAACCTGGAAATGAGCTAGACAAACTCTTCTTATGGACCATCAACTGCTAGAATAACTAGGATGGATATGGCCGTCAAAGCCACTTCATGTTGACACAAATAAAAAAGAGTTGCCAAGAAAAGCAAAAACATTGGCTGTTACATGAATTTGTTTAACACAGATAGGTTTTTGGATGGTTGTTGACAAATTTCGACTGCTTTATCAGCGGCAAAAATGCGAATGAGTCCGACAAATGTGGGGATCGGACGTGTAAAGCGGCAATCAATAGAACCTGTGCTCGCCGCCCGTAAAATTGAACTAATTTGTCTCATCATGCCACATGGCATGGAATCCAAGAGCACAAATCGATGCACCAAGCATCATGGCGGAAACTGCCAGCCACCATCCAGCACAAGATTTCATCACTCACCAAGAGTAATACCCCCACATACCCAACTTTGAGGCTACCATCATTTTCAAAAGGTACTATTCCTGTGATTTAGTGGGTCTTTGACCAGCAAACGAGCAAAGTTTTGCCTTTCTTTTTGACAGGGTCCATGTTCAACCCCAAATCGATTGGATTTGAATCACTTCTATTCACATTGGGAACCACTCCAGATGTCTAATTTTTTTGCAAATGAATCTAGATCTAATTTCTAAGATCGAATGCTTCATCATATTCCTGATTGAATTGCCATGAATTGGGGCGAAAATGCCCTACCAACAACACCAACTGATCAAATTCTTAATTATATTTCATTATTTCCCATTGTATCCAATCAGATCCTCATCAAAATTGCCGTTTACTAAGGGTAGATACCCAATAAAAGCGAATGACACCGAAAAATAAGTGAAGATATAACATCTGGTAATCAATCGTGGCAATTGAAATGCACAATTTATACATGAATTTTCCATATCAACCTCCATTTGCAGGGGTTTTCCATTGCCAAAGGGTAAATCCATAAAAAAGGGGTCAGTACCCACTGAAACAGTCCCGCGATACACCCCCAGACTGCGCATGACTCTGAGCCCTGAGCTGGAGCTTTCTGAGCATGGCCACCTCTGTTTCTGCATGCCTTGTAAGGAGAAAACAGCGAAGGTAACTGGTCACTCATCATACTTATAACCATCAATGCAGGGGATAAACCCATGAAATGGTGACTTACAATTGAGCTAACTTGGGGGTGGTAAACCCAACTATAAACTACCCGCAATATGACCATAAACGGGTGGTCTAACAATCCCCAATTGGTTCGATGATGATTGGGTTTAGCACATGAACGCTACAACTTTTTCAGTCTTATAACATCCATTTGGTCGCAATAAAACCTAGTAGGTTCTTGTGACAAGACGTCCTAAACCCAATCATTTTTTATCAACTACCATTTCTGGCCAATTGAAAAAAAGGTAAAACATTACCAAACCTCTAATTCTGGCCACAGAACCCCCCCAAAAAAATCTCCAAAACTCTAAACAAAAAGAAAAACATCAGTAAAACACGCAGAAAACATCAATCAACATCGAATTTCTCCACAGTTTTCCTAAACACTCCAGAATTTCCATGGAATTTCCCCACTTTGCGCCCCAAGAATCACCGGACGCCACCCTTTTGGTCGCCCAGCGGGCCCAGCGCCTCCGTTGCCGCCGCGCCGGGCGGGCCACCTTCACGGCCACCAACTTGCCCGTCTCCGCCTCGCGGCAGCCTGCGGGATAAGCATAGCCACATAGGAGATATTAGTGGCTATTATATTGATGGTTATATTAATAGGATTGTTGTTATTATAGAATAATGTGATTATTATTGTGAATATTATACCTATATTAGATAATCCTATTATTGTTGATGGATATTAGTATAGGATATATACTAATAATAGGATATATTTTTAGCCACATAGGATTTATATTGATTAATTATGGCAATTATATTGATGGTTATATTAATAATAGCCATTAATAGATTTATATTAATAGGTTCTTAGTGATATCATCAAATATTCATGGCTACTATTGATGGCTATATAAATATAAATATAAATATATATCAGTAATCAATAGCCACATATATTAATAGATTGTTCAGACCAATGTTCAGATGCTGGTTGGTGGTATACCTACCCCTCTGAAAAAAATATGAGTTCGTCAATCGGGATGATGAAATTCCAAATATATGGAACATAAAATTCATGTTCCAAATCACCAATGAGTTACTAGTGATGGTTAAATGAATAATAGCCATTAATAGATTTATATTAATAGATTCTTAGGGATGGCTACTAGAATTCTTAATAGGATATATTAATGGCCATTTATTGTAGGATATTATCGCAGATAAATTAGCCATCAGTATAAGATATAATAGCCACAACAATAGCCACATAGGATTCTTACTAACACTGATGGAATAGATTCTTGGTGATGGCTAATAATAGGTTTCTTACTAATAAGGGTATATAATAGCACTAATAATAGGATTCTTACCAGTACTGATGGCTATCATTAGTGGCTATTATTGTTGATGGATTATATCTAGAATAACATCTTATTTGATGGTGAAATGCTAGTGTCAACGATGTATTATATCCATAGCACCTGATTTAATGGAATATTGATGAGATATTCATGGAATCCCAAAGGTCCAGCTAAGCCAGCTAAGCTGAAGGCGAGCAGGTGGCCCAGCCAAAACGGAGCCACAACGAAATTACACATGTAGACAAGAACATCAAGAACTACGCTAACAAGGCCTTGAAAGGAACTCAAACTAAGACAGCAAGGTGCCAAATCGCATTGGGCCACGCGGCGTCAAGAAGCACAGGTGGCTTAGAAACCAACTTACCTATCGTTTGTGGTTCCTTCTTGTAATCCAATCAACAAAGTGGGGAGTTACACTTAGTATTGTTTATACTAGTTAGCCAGTCATATGGATGATAATGCTCACTATTTACATGAAACCAAACAGAGATAGAAAAGTTGTACGCCTGGAAATTATCGAGACTTCAACCATCTTGGATATCTGAACAAACAGTATATGTATGCCCCTATCTTTTAGAATATATATATATACCCTCTGGTAAACTAACATAGCCATTGAACATGGATCATTTATAGTTGATTTACCCATTAAAAAATGATGCTTTTCCATAGTTTTTTGTATGTTTACCAGGGGGTAAATCACCAAAAGACATGGTGATTTCATGGGGAAGATCATGGCAATATCATGGGATGATGATTTAGTGACTTTACTGTGACTCTATGGTGACTTTATAGTGGTTTAACCACATTAAGTCATTTAAAAGCCACATGTGTAAAGCACCTTATGGTCATCTTATGGTCAACTTTTCCATACTTATCTGGTTGGTGGTATACCCCTCTGAAAAATATGAGTTCGTCAGTTGGGATCATTATTCCCAATACCCTCTGGTTATGACTAACATAGCTATGGAAAATGGCCCATTTATAGATGATTTTCCCATTAAAACCTCCACTTATAAGGGATTTTCCATGGCTATGTTAAATAACCAGAAGGTATGGAAAGTCATAAAATTCATGTTCCAAACCACCCAGTTATGGTCAACTTTTCCATCTGGGTGAAGGTACCCCGTTCTCTTTGCGGAGACTGAAGCGCCGAGGAATCACCCGCCTAGCACTCGACCCGAGGCGCCATCACCGAAGATTTCTTCCACGATGTATCGCCCTGCGAATGTTGGTCTTGGTGGGTGATGTATGGTTGGTAAATGCGCATCGAAAAATCATATCCAATCCCATTCTGATCCCCAAATTCTTCGAAATCAAAGTGTATAGCGAAACATCTAATTGTTAAGGGGCATTTTGTAGGAACCCCTGCTTCCTACCATAATCGCATAAACATGCAGCCAAAAACGTTGGTTTCAGGCAAATTTCCCGATCTGAATAGTAGATGCCTAAACTTGGAACCCTCAAACCTGGCAGTGAAGCACTCCTCATCTGCCCCATGTCATCATCAATATATCCAACAAAAAATCTGCTCATGGTTGGTAAACGCAAGCCTTTTCTGGGATCCCAAATGTTCTGCTGGTTAAACTAATGTTCTGGTTCCATATGAGTCGTATGTCCCGCTTCCTCGTAAGTCAAATCCTGCAAGGTGAGGCCCCAAACGGCCAAATTTTTACGAATAACGAATGGCGTCCAGCAACTTACAGCTGGGGGCCTCGCTTTGTATTAATATATTGGATACACACACGCACACACACACACATATATAATTATATCTACATATATGACCAATCCTAGATACTTGGTGGTTTGTCCCTCTTGGCAAATGGGTCATTCTAATTCATCCAGAATATATCATCATGGTAAATTCCTATCAATAGTTGGGTTCTTAAAATTGGGGATCTCCAAGACCATGGCTTTCAATACTAAAATTGCTTGAACAGACTTGGATGATTTGGGGCTGTGCCCACTTTATCAATGGCCATTTCAGGAACCTAAATTGGAGGTACCTAAGTACCTACCATATATAAGGCCTTATATATATATAAGGCCTATGTAAGTGAATATCCCAGCAAAATATGGCCAGAAATATGGTACGTTTACGTATCTCCACTTTAGGATCCTGAAATTCCCATTGATTTTAGGAAACCTCAATATGCTAATCCCATGGAATCCCCATCCAAACTTCCCAAAGTTCTGGAAGTTTTCAGCCTTCATCACCCAAAACGGTGCCAAAGTCCACCTGACAAAATGGAAACCGCGGTAGTCGGTCATGAAAGATGGGAAATCCAAAGGACATTCGGGCATTTCTCCATCAACCAGATGGTTAATAATTTCTGGCTAATACTGGTTAATATTATATAATACTATTTATGGTTAATAATAGCTATTCTTACCACTATCAATTATCCATTAATCATGGCCAATCAGCCAGATACCCTACAAAAAATTAAATTCTTAGCTGGTGAACGTAGAGAATCCCATAGCAAAAGACTATTCAGGATTAGTTTCTACCCATCCAAGATTGACCTAGCAACAATCATCAACATCACCTGGTTGGTGGTTTCAACCCCTCTGAAAAATATGAAAATCAGCTGGGATGATTGTTCCCAATATATGGAAAATAAAAAATGTTCTAAAACACCAACCAGTAATATTTCCGACTTGTTTCTCAAAATTTCATGGGAAGTCCTACCCTCTGGGAATTGAACACAGCAATGGAACACGGCCCATTTATAGATGATTTACCTATTGAATGGTGATTTTCAATAGTAGTCTTAAATGACCAGAGGGCAATGGGATTTTATAGTATACTCATATATGCTAATTGGATTAAATTGGGATTTGATGGTGATGAACTAATATGGATTTTTACCAGAGGGGTAACGAACTAAGCAGTCGGTGTGTGTGTGTGTCAATCGTTACATCATCTCACCGAAATTTTTCGACAAAGACGGGGGCACTACCTGCAGAAATGGGATTTCTATGGATTTGTATCAATACGCGGGGACATTTAATAAATGACCATGGTCAATGGATGTCAATGGTCAAAGTTAAAAATCACGGAGAGTAAAGAACCCACTCATATCTTGGATGACCCTCGGCGATCCTTCCACAGGATCAATCGCTATGTGCCTATCAGAAAACCCGTGCCACATACTGGACTGGGCTGGGAAGGCACTCTGGATTTGATTTTTGAGGACATCCGAATGACCTGAAACAACGATGCTCTTCAATCCAAAATGGTATTGACCATGGTTAACAACTCCCCTCAAAGTTGGGATACAACTCCGTGCCACTGCAAAATATCAACGTATTGATCCCAGGGTTTGCCCAAACAAGATGATACTATAGAAGATACATGTGCCCATCAAAAAATAACGTGGCACACGCGATAATAAACCATCCGCAACGTGGTTTATTATGTTACATCTGCCACTTGGGATGATGCAAAATGCCAAATGGTTGGTCAATGGGATCGTTCATTACTGATTTTACCATATTAATCACAAAGCTAATCAACTGTTTTTGCTTGCAAAATTACAGCAAAAATATCAAATTGCTGATCTTAAAGATGAATATAGATTTCCATATTCTCCGCATGAAATGGCAATATCATCAACCAACGCGCATTAATTCCATAAATCCATAAATTATAACCTTTCAATTGTCCCATTTACCCTCGTCAAAATCAACGGCCCAAGTAGAGCGCTGGAAGATTGGCTTCCACAACAAACATGTTGTTTTCAGGGTCTAACTGTTAGTTTGGGAGCGGATTTTTTTTTCTAAATTATGGTAGTATTAATTGAGAGTAAATATGAAAAATCCCAATCCGATTGATAACAGCAACTATGTTGGTGGATTTCCAGCTGGAAAATCTTCCAAAAAATCATCGACAAACCGCAAACCCATGATTTTCCCAGTAAAAACCTCTATTTAGTTCGGGGATTATTTTCTGAAAACTTCCCATTCAATCCCTTCATAATCCCATCATAATCCCATTCAATCCCTTCATAATCCCATCACAATCCTATCACAATCCCATCATAATTCGGTTAAATCTCATCATAATCCCGGTTCAACCCCATATTCCCATCATAATCCATTAAAAAAACACCATCATTATCTCATTTTGTCCCCGTCATAATCCCCTCATTTTCCCATAACAAGCACTATACCCCAGGTGTCCAACAGGTGTCCCTCACCTCAATGTGTGGCGGCCCTCCATCTCGATGTCTCGGTTCCTCTCGTGAAGGGCGCCCTGAAAAATCCTCGCCATTGTCCGGAGTACCTTGCCTGACGGGATCAGGGTCTTGGGCAAGCGAACCGCAGATATGGATGTTTCTAATGGATGGCTCGTTTATTTCATGGATATGAGGTTTAAATAATGGATGCTTTATTTCATGGATGGTTTATTTCATGGAGTATCCATTTATTTCAATGGATTTGGGGGTAGCCCTATTTTACGAAACCCCCATATAAGTAGGGATATTCCATATATAACTGGGGGGCATAACCCATGTGGCATGGCAATCCTTACTGTCGCATGGCGGGGCACGGCTGGGTAAGGCACGGACTCAAGGGGCTGACAGGGCCCGCACCCCCTTTCAGTAGGGTAAACATTTCAAAAACATGTGGAAAACCTATGGTTTCCCCAGCAAAATCATCTACAAATGCTTGATTTTTCACATCGAGCTATTAGTGTACCCTGGGGTAAATTGAGGAAACGTGGGTAAATACCATAAAATGGCTGGAGATTTCATTTTGAAGATCACGATACAGCATGAAATATCAGATTAGCGATGGGATATTCCTATTACTTAATGGCTTAATGGGATATGATGTGTATATATATACATATATGAAATATAGAATATACAACCAACAATATGGGGACAAGCATACTTACACAAAGTCGGCCCCCAATATCATAGGTTGCTACCCAGTGGATTTCAAAGGGCCATGGACAAAAGCGAGTCCCATGATAACGACAGCTTCAGCCCCGTTACATAACTAACAAAAAAAGGGAGTTCTGATGGATATATCTTCAGTTGGATGGGTATATATATATACACCCTCCAGTAATCATCTAGTTGATTTTCCCAGCAAACCTCCATTCAAAATTGATTTTCCTCATGTTTTTTCCATGCTTTTTCCAGCTATAACCTCTGTGGCTTGTTCGTGGATTTCCCAGCGTGTTACGTTTGACACCCCTCCGGGTGGTCTGGGTCAAGTTTCGGCCCCTTCTTTCGAAGCATCACCCTGGAAAAAGATGATCAACAGAAGTGGGGAAACTATGGCAAAATGTCAGGATATGATATTTGATCATTAATTAAATTTGGCTGATCTTAGATAAGCCAGCAGACAATTTGGTGCAGGATATCTTATCATGCAGGAAACCACAGTCTTACCATTCAAATATAAAGGGTTGCTCTTTAAAAAAACGCTAATAATTTCTCGGAGCGATTCTATACAATAATCTGTGTTGAGTCTTAACACCAAATCAAACTAGCATGACTTTTCCACCCTGCAAAGCTACGCCAACACACAACTTTGGTCGGCAATATATCTCTAGTTTCCATGAATTGGTTTGTTGGGGGAAAATCTTAACCGTAAACCTCTATTTCATCGGAAAATCCCATGGTTTCGAAGATCTTCCCTTGTGTAAACCAATCCATTGAACATATCAGCTCCCCATTCAATCACCATTTTCCTATGGGTTTTCCTATGAAATCACCATTTTCCCATAGTTTTTCCCATGGTTTTCCTTCGGTTATGGCTCCCTGCCAAGCCCCCTGTTGACATGAGAAAAACTCGACCATCGCATCGAAATTTCTATTGCGCCTTCGGCCTCGGCTCCGTCGACTCCGTCGTCGTCGCCGGCTATGCCTGGGAGGTGAGGTGATTTTCGGGTCGTGGAAGGGGCGGCCACCCCTTTGAGAAGTTGGTTTGGAAGTTGGAGAATTAGGATATTCCATAGAATTATTAATATATCTGGGTAAATTATTCATATTTCACTAACCTGAATTAAGGTGATTTGGGGATGATATTCCATAGAATTACAATGTGGTGCCCCCGTTCGGAATCGCGTTCAGTTGGTGAACATAACTAACATTTCACGTTTGGGTTTATAAGTGATATATCGAACTAGTTAGATGGGCCCCCCCAGTGATGTTTGTTGGTTTATAAACCCCATGAAAACCACAGTTATCTAGTTCGTTATATCTACCACAAACCATAGAATTCAGCCATTTATAAACCAACTTAGCAATCTTGGGGGCCCCATCCTGTAGAATTATTAATATATAATATATGTATATATATAATCCATATATTTATATAGTTAATATATTGACAGTTTATATAATAATCCATACGTTCACCCATATATCTAATAATCCAGAATTAGGATATACATACACACACACATATATATAATTTAATAATCCATATTATATATAATCCATATATACTGAGTAGCGTATCTAGGCATGATCCAAAACGATATCCGATATGGTGGTGTTATATAACTTGTTTTTTTGTTTTGGTCTGCCGTTCATGTAAATTATTTAAATGCTCTTTGCTGAAGATCGAAACTATTTTATTAATGTCTCCAGGCCGCTGTTTGGTGGCTGCGTGAATGGTCCTGCTCCTGCTGGCAACTCAAATATCCAGAACTCAGCTGTAGAATCGTGTGCGGTTCCATATGCTAGCTGGCCCAGCGCGTCTGTTGCCATCATCCATGGATCGATCTGATTTGTTGCGCCAGCTGCTAGTGCTACTGACCTCTCGTCTGGTGGGCACAATTGGAATTCAGTGACTGTTATGCTCTCAAACAGACGCCGCAAATCGATGCCATCAGCCCCACCATTGGTAGTGCAGGCCAGAGGTCACTTTTAAGGCTAAAACCATGGCATTTTAACCACCATAAGTTGGAATATAACGCCCATGCCTATATCCTATAACTATAACTATGACTAAATAAGATATATGGTCTATAATCATATCCACACCTGGAACTGCACTTCCAAGTAGAATTATATCCCCATGAATATTCTATTAAACCCCAATAAATCCCATGATATCGCCATGAATATCCCATCAAGTCCCGTTAAATTGCTATTGTTCATGGCTAAACCCCTATTTCCACTGTTCAATTTCGTTAAATCCGCACAAGGTGGCGCCCCCCGTTATAAGTTTGTTTATAACCCCATTAACTAGTTCGGTCTATCTAGCATAAACCCAAGTGAAATTGGAGTAATGTTCACCAACTTAGCTAACGAACCGGGGTACCACCTTGCATGAATCTTCCATTGAATCCCTATTTGATGGTGTTCAACTGGATGCCACTGCTAACTAAGCCTCCTTCGAGAAGTCTGGCGATGTCGCCCGCCTGAACCTCGACACCGACCATGGGGGTAAACCAAAGGGTGCGTGGTCCAGCAGCCATAGTTATGTTAGTTTACCAGAGGGTAATGATGGTTGATAATGGTATATAATGGTTAATCATAGGATATTTCATGGGTAATCATTGCCAATCAGCCAGATACCCTGCAAAAATGCCAAATTCTTAGCTGGTGAAATTCGTGAGTTAGTAGATAATCCCATACCAAAAGATCCACAAGACGATTCAGGTTTAGTTTGTACCCATCCAGCCGTTTGGTTCAACCGGGGATTTCACCCTCACAGCCACTTTCTGCATACCAGGTCTCTGGATGCGGAAAGGACTTCAGAATTTCTGGGGGACAAGCAGCTCGACTCTAACCGTGCTTACATGGCTCTGTCTTCGCGATTTCTGATATTTCTGGTTGCTAGTTTGAACATGTTTTTAAAAAGAAACTCAATTAATCTGGTTTTTCAGTTGCCGTTTTTTTTTAACCCTCCAGTAAATTAACATAGACCCTCGCAGACAGACAGGGGTTGAAAGACTAGTTTCCACTAAAAATGTGGTGTTTTCAGGGTCCAACTGTTAATTTACCAGAGGGTAAGTGTTTTAAACTCACCAACTGAAAAAGCTGGGTTGCCCTCACCGTCCCGGCCGTCCCGGCTTCTCTGAGACCTGAGGTCCGGAATCGACAGAGCTTCTGGTGAATTTCCATGATGGGAAGTGAAAATCCTCTATCTGATTGGTGGTTTCAACCATCTTGAAAATAGGAAAGTCAATCGGAAGGATTATCCCATATATTCCCATATATTATGGAAAATGCAAAATGATCAAATGTTCCAAACCACCAACCAGCTATAAAAATTGAGGTTGGTATAGGTTAATAGCTGGGACAATCATCAATAAATGGGGGTGATTCTCCGGCCATGTTTGACTTCTGGAGAGCACACCCCACAAGTTGCCATTTAAATGGGTAAGATGACTCCTTAAACTGTCAGACATACAGTGTTTTCCACCCTTGTTCAGACAAACATCAACGGGACATACCCAGTGCAGTGGGACATGGCCCAAAAAAGAGCACGAAGCCGTCCAAAAATCGGCAAGTTGGACTCGACCATCCCTAAATATCCTAAATGGGCTCAAGAATCACCGGAGAGACCTTGCTGAACGGTAGAGAAGTACTATCCTATACAATAACCCAATAAGTGACGATATAGACGATATAGATGGGGCACATTGTTTTGTACAGCTATTGTTTTACCTAAGATTAGGTCAAGGTTCCACTTCCAGAAATGATACTTGAAGGTCTGATGACTGGCATGGAGATGCATGACTCTATATCAACAGGGCAATGGGAAATCAATCCTGAAGGGATAACTATCCAGAAAATAAGCAAAATATATATAGCAAAATAAACAAATAAATAGATACATTAAAATACTGAATTTTCACATAGCTATGGCCATGATCATGATTCAAGCTTTTGGAGTGTTCCAGAAAATCTGTTTCATCATAGACGTGAGCCGAGCTCCACGAGAAACTTGCTCTTCCGACAAAGACGAAGGTTCGATCGGGCTTGGACTTCAGGCAGCAAATTTGACTTCGAACTTCTCATTCACCAAGGACAGGCACGAGACAAAGTTTTCCAAGAACGTCTCTATTCCAACAATTTCTTCGGTACGGCTGTGCCACTTACCCTCCAGTAATTTGCTACGTAGCTATTGAACATGGCCATTTAGTTCGTTGATTTACCCATTAAAAATGTTGATCTTCCCTAGAAATAGTTGATTTACCTATATTTACCTATTACAAGTGGTGATTTTCCAGTTCGCAAACTGTTAGTTTACCAGAGGGTACTATCAACCGATGGCATTTGAACAGTCGCTGCAAGGCAACATGGGACTATAGAAGACGAAGCGACGAAGCTGAAACCAGCATTTTAAATGGGAATTTCATGGGATCATAGTGGAAAATATCGGAAAATATGGGAACATATCAATATGGTTGGTTAGTTGATGTTAATTGATGTTAGTTGATGTTAGTTGATGTTAGGGTTAATCAATGGGAATTTCAGGATCCTAAAATGGAGCTACGTAAACGTATCATATTTCTGGCCATATGAATTGTGGGGATATTCCCTGAAATTTAGGCCTGAAAAATAGGCCACACGCTCCCGTTCGGTCATGCCAGCCCCCCACAGCTGCCAAGGGCGGACATGTTCAGGGTCCTGAAAATAAAAGAAACGTACATTGTCGGCTCGTTCACTCATTGTTTCCTTAGCAACTGTCGTGTGGCCCGGCTAGCCAGCATGTTGGCCACGTAGAGCGGCAGGTGAAGTGCCATGGCTGCCATGCGCCACGCCAGACATGCTGCCCTCAAAGTTCACACCACCCTCAGCTCTTGCAATGCCCACTCTCTCATCTTGCACAAGGTGGTGCCCTCCAAACGTTATAAATTGGTTTATAACCCCCATTAACTAGTTCGATATATCACCAACAAAAACCATAGTGAAATTGGAGTTATGTTCACCCCAACTGAACGCGATTCCGAACAAAAGGCACCACCCAGCGCCAGTTCCGATGGTGCCATAATCAATCGGTTCCTGTTGCATGGCCATTGGGTAAATCACCGATGTGCAATCTGATAAAAAGCTTTTTTTTAAAATAAGCAGATGCTGTATCTGGCTGAATTATCATATTATCCTATCTCCAAAGAAAGCCTAGATGTAAAGTTCTGCCATTTGGGGATGGTTCCACATATATATATATATATAATTCCCAGCATTCTAGTGACCCTGACGTCATTATCATACATCCAGAGACATTTTATATATACCTAAATCTGTAGCAATCCCCAAAAAGATAGGACCGTATTTTATGACTACTTTGGTTGGATTTTACTTTAAACGCTTTTCCAAGAAATCGCTACCTGTTGCATGGCCATTGATTCCATTCCCTTCGGGCGCCATGGCACCGTTGGCTCTGATGGCTGCCACTGTCCTCTCGCCCTGGGAGGTGGCTCATGGCAACATGCATGGCATATGCTTAGCTTCTAGTAACTGAAAATGGTAAATCAATGAAAGTCACAACTTTTATCCATTTTTAGTAGGTAAATCATCGAACTAAATGGGTAATGTTCCAATATATTCTATCAGATTATAGCTACGTTAAACGACCGGAGGGTATATCAACGGCTTAAATCAATATTGATACAACTAGGCCTAAATTTTAGAAACACATTGAGAACGAACACACGCCAACCTGAAACTTTTGGTCAGTTTGGGAAAGACGCGCTTTGAAACATCGTCACCGAGGTAGCTAGTCACAGGCGAATCCTGCAACATTATTGAAGGCATTTTCTTTCGCGAACAAGGTGATGTCGTGACCCATTTCCAGTAACGTCACGACATTTTTTGTGGTAGATCTTGGGTTACCTAGCATGTTTAGCAGGTCACCTAGCAAAGCCGCTTAGTGCTTTTCGTGCTTTTCGTGCGAAGCCTTGGATGGAGCTTGTCGCATTCCAGATTTGGATCAATCGGGAGCTTTTCGAAAATTGCTCTGGAGAATTTCCCCATTCTAACACGTAATGTCAACCCCGGATGAGACTAAACCATGGTTTATGAAAATTAGCGGGTATTCCCCCAATAGTCATAATCTGATACTTAATTAAATGGGTATCCCCCCAATTAAACAACCGTTTGGGGTTTATTAATCCAGGGTTGACATTATCCCCAAAAGTTTTTCCAATGGGTGGGTTACCCTCTGGTAATCAAAGGCGGCAATGGTTGCCTGTGAAATGCATAAGGTGGGCCCCCCCAGTGATGGCTGTGCTGGTTAAATAGAAACCCTATTAACTAGTCCGATATATTTACCACAAACCATAGTTCTTGGACTTATGTTCACCAACTTGGCGAACTAATTCAATCCCCATATATATATAGATATCCTGTAAAATCCTATCAGAAATCCATGAAATCCCAGTGAAATCCCATGAAATCCACCATGTTTTTCTACTCACATCACTAACTTCGCGGACCCCGTGGGGAGCCCTGGCCTTGCCTCGGCTCCGATGCCGTCGCCGCTTGTGGCGACTTCGCACCATGCCTCGACTCATGGGGAGTTGTAATGGGAATGTCATGATCAATGGATTGGTTTAAGGGAAAATCTTAACTGGAAACCATGGTTTTTACCATCAAATATAGGGGTTTCCTGTAATTTTTCCCATCATCCAATTCTATGACATGAGGATTTACCATATAAAGCAGCCAACTATGGGGAATACCCAGGTTGTTTCTTATGGCAAACCCATGTTTACATTGGGATATATGGATGGGGGATTTATATGGATTTAGAAAACAGTGGTATGACTGGCGGATTTGATGAGGGGGCTTCAGGGGAATTATAATGGGATGGCAATGGGAATTGTAGTATTAATACCCATGATCATGCCATCAATATCTTGAACCTCGTTGATTATTGAGGATATTAAACCCCACCTAGAGATCATAATAGAGGTTTAAGGGGATTATAATGGAATTAATATTGAGGATTGTACTGGTAATTAGTGGGATTTATTTTGGGATTCTGAAGATTTTTGTTGGGATTCTCAGAGGACTTTTTTTGGGGATTTACCATCCTGGGGATATCCTGGGGATATATAGTCATAATGGTGATATACAAGCTAATACTGGTTGGTGGTTTTAACCATCTTGAAAAATAGGAAAGTCAATGGGAAGGATGACATCCCATACATGAAATGGAAAGTAAAACATGTTCCAAACCACCAACCAGATTAATTGTCAGCAAAGAATTCTTGGGCTCCAACTATGGGCTTGGGAAGCTCAATGACTAGCTCAATTCTAACCGGCTCCCCAAAATTTTGGGACCTGCCCGGACCGCTTGCTCCACTCCGTTCACTCCTTTCACTCCGTTCACCACTTGCAGGTCCAACACGTGGAAACCAGATCATAAGCTCTTGATTTTTTCCCGAAAGTTTGCGGGAATAAAGATTATATCTTTCCCAAATCAAAATATACCCTGGGCTCGCAGGAGTGCGGTTCAGAGGAGGTCCACCGCCAGCTAGCCTGACTTCGCAAGTCAAGTTCAACCCTGCTTCAGTCCAATGCCTCCCCAAACGAAGCATGTGAATGACCGAGTCATAGACCTTTCGGGGTGGATCACATGTTCTGAAGACGGAGTGGAATGTCTCGAAGTCATGGCGACTTGTTGCGATCACAGTACCCGGATCATTGTAAATGTTCAGGGACAGAGTTTTGAGCATCGATCGAAGGGGCGTGCACATCATCAGCTCGGGCATGTCAATGTGACAAAGAAGTGCAAACTTCACGTGGGCATTCACAATCTTCTTAACAATTCACTTCAGACTCTTGTATTTGGACCGAATGTTGAGTGTCTGATCCACATCTGTGATGTTCTGCAATTACTGGGACACCCTATCTGAAGTTGCCACTCTAATCCATTGTTCTACCAAAATCTTACCCATACTCCAAGGCTGGCCATACTCCAAACCAAAATGGCTGAAGCACCCTGAAAGACTGTATATTGTTAGAATTATGTTCCAATTTCAATAACCATCTATATTCTAACATCCCCATGAATCAATGGTCCATTGCCCAAGGTGATGGTGTTGAAAACACCCATGTTAGTCTACAAGAGGGTACGATTTCTTAAGAAGTAAAATGTGATTCTGCACCATGCCAAGTCGCCCCGGCTGCTTTCTGGTTGAAGAATTAGCGGGATAGTTCCCAAAAGGCGATCATCTGCTACTGAAATGGACCTTCCCCTTATTAATCAACCAAGTGGGAAAAGTTACTGGGGTTGACATTACTCATGAAGCTTACTGGGTAGGATGATCAAGTTGAAACCACGTGTCGGTTGCTGCTTGGGGGTGGCTTTTTTATTCCTGTCTCAAAGATTGGTGCCCTGACACGTGTTTCCTCCCAGCCAGTCTTTGATGTAATATACTGCACACTCAGCCCAAAATACACTTCCAATACCCAAAATGCTTCTGGCCCTGACAAGGACCTCGCTAATCAACATGTTTCTGGCTGGTCCCAGCGGATCCTAAATGTATTGAACCTGATTCATCATCTCTGGAAGAAACAAACACATATCATACACCACCAGCCAGGCACTTCTATGACCGGAGACCGAAAAACGGTTATCCTGGTCATGACCGGGTCGATGGTGCATCCTACCAGTTGCCCCTTCCCAGTCATAACCCGCCCCAAAAATCATGGATCAGTTGATTTTAAGGTCCGCAAGGTGGCGAAGTTTTTGTAACGGCGGCTAAGGATGGGATTCAGCAGCTATCCAGCTGCAAATCGGGATGAGATCCAAGTGTCATAAAGCAGTGCACCTGTGAATTGAAAGGTATCCTTTCAAAATCCGAAAGGGTTAATCATGGTTAATCATAATCTTCCATACCAACACATGACCATCTAGATTCAAGTTAGGGATAAAGACCAGGATGCTCCAACGAGAATTTGCCAACTACCCTCTGGGAATTCAACATAACTATTGAACATGAAAGTTCGCTGATTTACCCATTAAACATGGTGATTTCCCATAGAAATAGTTGATTTATCTCTATTTACCTATTACAAGTGGTGATTTTCCGCGCAAACTCTTAGTTTAATTTAGTTTACCCGTTAAACATGGTGATTTTCCATCGTTACTTGGTTGCTCATCCCACTTAGTAAGTGGAAAATAACCCCGTTAGTGAATGAACCCTACTTATCCCATGTTTTTTTCTGGGGTTATAGCCCACTTACTAAGTGGGATCAGCCACCAAGTATGTAAAGGTTTACCAGAGGGTAGTTCCCCTTGATCTCCATCCACCTTCAGGTGACATTGGCAATTCGCCATCTGCCATGAGACCTGGCAGACTGACAGTTGAGCCCCAAAATGCTACAACCAGGCTTATTACCGTTTGGTTGTTTAATGTAGCTATGGAAAATCCACCCATTTTTCATAGGTAAATACCAGGTAAATCGCTATTTTTGTGAAGTTTTTCTCATCATAAATCCTCTAAAAGTGGACCATTTTCCAGTTCGCGAACGGTTTTTCATGGCCAGAGGGGTTACACCCCCATAAAGTTGGGAGATATTTTTGCCGGACGACTCAGCCGTAGAAAAGTATAGTTCTGCATCCACTTACAACTGGAAAATGATAACTACTATAATAATTGACAATAATAGTAGAACTATAGTAAACACTAACATGCAATTAATAACTATAATAATTCTACATCCGTAGAAAATGATAATTGATAAGCCTGGCTGAATTGTAATAATTTTTACTAACCTGAAAATAATGTAAATAAGGCCATTTGGGGATGTTCACCATATATAAACCATTAAAATTCATCCAAATGATTGAAAACTGGATGTTGGGGCATCTGTTCATTTCTTTTCCGGATTCGGGTTAAAGGGCTTATCTCATGGGTTCAACATCTCAAAACTTGCAAATGCGTGTGGCGTGAACCTGCAGGGGCAACGTTTTGAAAGGCCAAATGAGGTGAAAACATCCAGGGAAAACCCAAACAGAAAGATCAGGATAAAAGCCAACATCTTGATCGTTGTTCACTGGGTTTATCTGGAACATGAGGAAAAGACTCAAAGTCGATGGTTCGGTTTACAATCATTTGCCTTATCAAAATGAGTGTTTGGGGGTAGGAAACCTTGAGTCAATAAACTCAACAAAGGGAAAACGAACAGTCAGACAGTCTAACAAGCGTTCACATGCTTGGAATCGGAGCTGCCCCGCTGATGGGACCTTCATTCCCAAGGGGTACCCCCTGGTTATGTCAAAATAGCTATTGAAAATGGCCATAGAAATAGTGGATTTTCCCACTATTAGCATGGTGATTTTCCATAGTTATGTAAACGTTTACCAGAGGGTATCCAGGGTTACCCCACCATCGGGTGTGATGAGTTCGAAATGGCAAGGCTTTTTTTGTTCCAGGACATAAAAAAGGATGCAGCAACAAACATGATGTTGCACAGAAAACACTTGGAAACCGTTAAAGACAATATTCACGCACACACACACACATATATATAAATACAAGTATGTCTATTTCGGTATCTTTTTGTGTCCATGTATGATTATATATATATACATACGCACAGGCAAAACCCCTCCGGTGTCATCAGACATGACAATGGAATAATGTCAATATCTCCCATTTATGGATGATTTTCCCTGCGATAAACCTTATTGAGTTCGCGGATTGTTCAGCCATGTTTCATGACACCAGTTCGGGTATATCATCCCATCAAAAATCCCCATGAAATCCAGTAAAATCCCGTGATTTTGTTTCTGAAATCCCTACAGTGTCGGGCCCCAAGATAGCGTTCAGTTGGTTTATAACTACAGTAACTAGGGTTTATGGTAGTTGTAACCGTAGTTAGATGGGGCTATAAACCAACTTATAACTAGGGGGCCCCACAGTGTATGTTTCTTGGTGAGTCCCATCAATTCATCCCACTCACTTGGGACCAAGCGGCGGGTTCCGCAAGCAGCCTGTTAGCTGCTTGATATGTCGCCACCGCCGCGCGGAAAGAGTGGGTTTGCTATTTAATAAATTTAATAGGTGCATAGTGGGCCTTTTAATGGGTAGGTATAACCAATTGTAAACCCAGAACCAGCCCCAAGAACTGAGAAAAGGATCTGCATTGCCATGGCTGTAGGCTGCTTCAATTCCCCGCTCGGGAGCTGAGGGCATAAACCCATTTTTTTGGACTCATTGGGAAACCCATGGAAGAAAACACAATGTGACGTCTGGTTTCGCAACCAGACATTTCGTTTTCCATGCGCAAAACATCAAGTGAGATTGGTTCAAAATTGAGATATACCACAAAGTGAATGCTTCACATATGACTTGACATTATCAACGGTGATCTTGCTTTGCGATGATAGTTTGCCAAACAGTAGCGTTTGAGACATGAACTTTGGATCGTGAATCATCCGGTCGCCGGTCGCTGGCCAAAATTTCTGGCCCTGTGTGTGCTCAAACAGCACTGTAAGCTTGGATGCTGCAGACGTTGTTTTTTGAGGGGCCCTGACCCACTAAATATAGCCATTCGGGTGTGTCTGAAAATGGGGTATATCCTTATCCAGAAACATGTTCTTTTCATTTGGCAGGTGTATGCAGCCAATAACCTCCCCTTCATCCACCATATTTTCCCATTAAAACCGCCATTTTCACCATCGTTTCCCTATATTTCCATGATTTTTTGGCATTATATGTCAAGTCATAGCCACATAATCCCAGAAGTTCAGCAGTGCTGCTGGTCTTTGACATTAGAAAACGGGTTTTCCCGTTGCCAATATCTTAGATACCCTGCAAAAAACATTAACACATTGAATTGCTACGATAATGCTGACAATACGTACTAACAACAATAACAACCCCAATAATGACAATACAGCCAATAGTAGCAATAACAGTGACATATATTGACATATAACAAATATATATATATATATATATATATATTTGTTATCTTTGTACATATAAATTATTATTGTTATATATGCATATATATATATAAACAGTTAAGACATACTTAGAAATATACATTTTCAGATCTTCATCAGTTAGCTAAACAAAAACTCACCTTTCTCCGGGTGCCCGGGGTGCCCTTAGTTTGGTGCCCCGTTTTCGATTGGGCTCCCCGAACGCACCATGCGCCCCAGCTTCCAATGCCGCTTTGATCAAGGGCTTCAGATGGGGATGGATGGGCCTGGGATCACCCTGGTAAACTGTCGCATAACGAACTGGAAAATCCACCCATTTGTAATAGGTAAATCATGGTAAATCAACGATTTCTATGATCATTTTATTCATTTTCAATAGCTATTTTGACATAACCAGAGGGTAAACACCAAACATGAGCTGGTTGAACTAGGTTGAACTATCAAACTTGTGCTTGAAATATCAAACATCAGCGGTTTTACCATGTTTAGCATTGTTTAACCATCCTAAAATGGGGAATCTTCGTGTGCCCAGCTGCAATAACCACATACTTCTAAGGGACTCAGTTCATGAATAGATCCAATTATGTTATTGGAAGGATCGTTAACCATAATACATATTGGAAGCCAATAGATCCAAACAATAACCACATACCCCCTATGAATAATTAGAATAGATCCAATTCTGAACCATAGGGGGTTTTGGAACGATTCTTGTCGAACAGGGCTGCTGCATCCTGCATAGACCTCATGAAACACTCCAAGAGCAGAGAACTGTCGGAAGGAATGCAAGGATGGACGGCGTACAAAGTCAGTGACACGCCGTGTAGCCAAACGCCGTGCACTTTTCAATGGGGACGGATCATGTTCTGACTCTCCTTCGTCTGAAGCCGATAACGAGGAATTGACCACTTGCTTTGGTCCATGCCGTCCTGAGTTCATGTAGCAAAATGTAATGGGTCACCTTTTAATGGAAGTGTGTGCATTCTCTTGCCGAACACTATGCCACCGAAAGTTCCACGTTAGCGGTGCTGACTCATCTTGCAGTGGACGTCTCAAAAGATCCGCTTCCATTGACGTCAACACCCAATCTATATGGCATTACCCTCTGGTTATTTAACATAGCCATGGAAAATGGTCCATTTATAGATGGTTTACCGTTTCTTAAAAATGGGTGGATTTTCCATGGCTATGTTAAATAACCAAATCATTTCTAGCATCAAACCATCGCTTTTTTGGGTCATTTCTTGTATGGGCCGATGAGCCTATTTCGATCCAACCGATTAGAATTTACCCATCTCCCCATGATCTTGCAACCCTGGCACAAACAAAAGAACTGTAATACTCAAATCAGCCGTTGCTGCCGTGGCATATTCATATCCAAAAAGACAACCCTAAATTTTAGGTGTGTAGTCTCCTGTTTCTGATCATTGGGGGGTACTCACTGAGAATGGACATACCCCTCAAGGTATCCCCCGACAGTTGTGTTTTTTTTTAAATGCGTGCTCCCCCACTGAGGCTTTATTTGTTTGTATACTTCTGGAGGGGGCTAACAAATAAATTCTGAACTAGAAATTACTCAGCCGTGGGTAAATTTAACATTGCCTATTCTATCACGTGGATGGGAGACTCTTAATAGCTCCTTAGCGCTCCATTTAATATGGAAAATAGATAGCCATAGCTCCTTACCTCGCTCCGAACCACTGAACAAAATGGAAAACACAAGTCGAACCTTAGAGATCTAATGCCCTCTGGTTATTTAACAGTTCGCCATGGAAACTGTTAGTCATAACCAGAGGCTAATCACCATTAATCACCATGAAAATCATGGATTAATCACCATTAAATCACCATTTTCCTATGGTTTTCCATGTGGTAAATAATCCAACCATCAACGCCATCCCATACCATCCCCAAAAAGTCACCATTCGAATGGCTGAATGTAAACCCAAAAGGACCCCCGGACAAGAGTTCACAACGCCGGGCGACGCGCGTTGCTGTTGGTGCAAGGCATCCTGGCAGGATTTTTCCACGCAGATCTCCACCGGGTACTGAAAAACCCTGGTTTTTATGTGGGTAAATCCTGGTAAATCAATATTAATCCATAGGAATTCAATAGATCACTGGTTGGTGGTTATACCTATCCATCTGAAAAATGATGGAGTTCGTCAGTTGGGATGATGACATTCCCAACTGAATGGAAAGTCATAAAATTCCATGGTTCCAAACCACCAACCAGAAGAGAATCAAAGAGAATGTGTTCACAACTGGTTGGTGGTGCTATAACCATCTTGAAAAATATGAGTTCGTCAATGGGAAGGATGGCACCCCATATATGAAATGAAAAATAAAAAATGTTTGAAACCACCAGCCAGACAATGTTTTCGTCAACATATGGGCATCTATTTCGGGATTGAATTGATTCCTATCACCAAACCCACTTATCTATGGGATATATCCAGCTATATGGCTATGAAATCTATTTACGATTTGTGGGAATGGCCAACCTCTGTTGATTTGTAGTTTATTGACACCATTAACTAGTTAAATTTATCTAGCATAAACCCTAGTTTTATCAAATATAACCCAACTTAGCTTAGAAACTGGGGCACGACCTTGTAGAAACCCTATGAAGAAATCCCAATTAATTAGATCATATTAAACCCCGTTATTTCCAAGTAAATCCCATTGAATCCCAATTGCTGAGTTGGTTTTATTTTCCTTCAGATTTATTTGGGTTGAACATCCCTTTATAATCTATACAGTCCATATGACTCTATGATATCTCCATCGCCATCTCCAAGAGTCTAGCATGACTCTATGATATACTTCATAGTTTTCTTTTTTTTTCACAGGCATATATGCAGGTTTCCTAAAATGGGAGGGTTTTTCCCCATTTTTCATCTATTTTCCCTTTTATGAAATGGGCTTTTCCATGGTTCTTTCATCTATTTTTCATGGTTTCATGGTACCTCCCATTTTTCATTTATCAATGGATATTCCATGAAATAAACCATCCATGATATAAACCCCATAGCCATGAAATAAACGAACGATCCAACTTTGAAACCCTTCCATAAATTTGCAATTTTAATGGGCAAAATTCCATGAAACCAGCCAGCTATTTATGGGATCATGGAATCTCCGCCTCAGTGCCATGGCGCAACCATTCCATGTTGCCAGTGGCAAAGGCTGCCACCTCAAGCTACTACACGTGGAGATATCATGGGATCATAGTGGAAAAGATCGTTTTTTTTTTTTTTTTAATGGGAACATATCAATATTGTGGGTTAGTTGATGTTAGTTGATGTTAGTTGATGTTAGTTGATAGTTGATGTTAGTTGATAGTTGATGTTAGTTGATAGTTGATGTTAGTTGATAGTTGATGTTAGTTGATAGTTGATGTTAGTTGATAGTTGATGTTAGTTGATGTTCGTTGATGTTCGTTGATGTTCGTTGATGTTAGTTGATGTTAGTTGATAGTTGATGTTAGTTGATGTTAGTTGATAGTTGATGTTAGTTGATGTTAGTTGATGTTAGTTGATGTTAGTTGATGTTAGTTGATGTTCGTTGATGTTAGTTGATGTTAGTTGATAGTTGATGTTAGTTGTTAGTTGATGTTAGTTGATGTTAGTTGATAGTTGATGTTAGTTGATGTTAGTTGATAGTTGATGTTAGTTGATAGTTGATGTTAGTTGATAGTTGATGTTAGTTGATAGTTGATGTTAGTTGATGTTAGTTGATAGTTGATGTTAGTTGATAGTTGATGTTAGTTGATGTTAGTTGATAGTTGATGTTAGTTGATGTTAGTTGATGTTAGTTGATGTTAGTTGATAGTTGATGTTAGTTGATGTTAGTTGATAGTTGA
>Ga0126342_10001693_pt1 | contig 32027 bp, 34 predicted proteins | sample Cyp1metagenome_FD_92528 | JGI IMG/M metagenome (GOLD analysis project Ga0126342, IMG submission 92528) | Coral microbial communities from Lord Howe Island, Old Settlement Bay, Australia - Cyphastrea 1 metagenome | ecosystem: Host-associated > Invertebrates > Cnidaria > Coral ...
AAATGTGCTTCGCGCCACAACGGCGTGCACTTTTTCATCTCTCATCTGGCCAGATGGCTCCGCACCCGCCGCTTTAGCGAGCCTACTTTTCAACCCTCCGGAGCCACAAACCATTGGAAAAAACAGTGTTTCGCGACTTTCCTACCTTTTCGCGCATCTGCATCTTCTTTCCTCTGACTCTTTCTCTTCTCTGATCTGCTCTCTTCTACTCTTCTCTTCTCTCTGCCTCTGACCAGCTCTGCTTTTCATCTGTCCATATTGTCGGAAGTTTGACTTCTAAACTTCCTTCGATAAAACGAAGATATGTTTGTCCGAAAACGCATCTCAGGTTTCTCACGAGGACCAGTCGAAACGTGTCCCTGCGGCGCATCTCGTGCCCTGTGCCCTCCGAGCTGTGCTCCGCCCTCCCGGCTGCATACGGGCATAACTCCACTGGCGAGCATGGAGCAGAGCCTCATGAACGCGGCCGCCTTCTGCCATGAGCTCCCTCGCTACCATTTTCTGGTGAAGAAGGCGCTGGAGGATCCTGATTGCCTTTGGAGTGATCTCTATATACCTACTTTTCTCCAATATTTGAAATCAAGCGGTGTTTTAAAGAGAATCCCGAACCCCTGATTTAATTACAACCATATCAATAAAATGAGCCCTGGAAGAAGGTGCAGTCGGAGTGCCTCAAGCTCGACGCGGCGAAGAGTGAACTCTATGCTGTGCATCTCTTCACCCTGCAGCTTGGACCGGTGCGCAAGCTGGGACGACGCAGCAGTCTCCCTACTTTTCTGTCTCTTCGACGCTCGCGGATCCGGCAGTACGCCAACGAGTTTTTTACGGGGAACGAAGGTGCTTCAAGTGGACATGACCGTCCTCCTAAGCGACTCCCGGCACCAGGTTCTCCTTGAGGAGACCACCCATCCGCAGCAGCGGAAAACGGTGACGAACACCAGCTTTGCTTCCTCCTCGCCGACAGCGACTCACTCCAAAGAGACCTGCAGCTTTGAGCATTTGGACAAGTGTCGACAGACACTGCTGGACTACTCACGTTTGAACCCTGAGGCAAGGTTCTTGGCTAGTGAAGGACGGCAAGGATCTCTGTAAATTAGCCAAGGCATTGCAGCCACATAGTGCACAGGTGGCGGCCTGTTTTTTCAGAGCCACTTGAGCTTGGCCCGAGATTTCAAGAGATTTTCCCTGGCCCGCAGGCATGTGGCTTGGACGACGTGTTGGCCACCAGAAAACAAAATAGCTGTCTGACCAGAAGGGTTCTTTGATTTCTGTCTTCTGTGACACATCTCTGCACACTGTCGCGCCAGCATTTGTCCTTGTATGCGCGGCCGTGGCTTCCATCCCAGGGCAATGCCTGGACTGCAACGATGGCTATGACTTGAACTCCGCCGAAACCTGTGGGACCTTCACCTGCAGCACCGGGCCGGATGAAGCATGTAAGGCGCTAGGGCCTGGAAACCATGGGAGGGTGGAGCCAGCTGATGGGAATGCATATGTTCCTGGGCGTTTTATATTAACCTCAAGTATAAATTGTAATATATAAGTACGTGTATATAAGTGTATGTAGTATTTGCTGAAAATATGACCTAAGGACCTAGGTACACAATGTGGAAACCATTGTTGCCCATCCAGTGCAAGGCTGGGATGCTGGGGTTTTGTGCATGGCTGACGCAAGTTGCAGGTGTGTCGCGGCGAGAATTCTTCGATGTCACAGATCAGCTTCGAGAAATCTTTAAGTGGGAAGAGTCTTGGCAGTCTTGGCTGGAATCAGAAGAAACGTTTGTGATTCGGCATTTGGGACAGCAGCACTTTGGGACATTTGGGACCTTGGCATGGGCCCCAATGCTGCATCCGTCAACAAGGGCAGGGAAATCCCAAGACCTCTGCACTGGGTGATGCCAAAAGTGGTTCTGAGGTAAAGTAAACCGGCAAAACCATGCCATTGATCTACTGCGCATCCCAACTTTTGTTGGTTCACCTCCACCTTTTTGATGCTTGCCATCCTAATTTTTGTTGCTTAAATCCACTTTGCCATGTTGGTGGTCAGAACATGCGCGGAGAGCAAGAAGATCACCGTGTACACCAGTACTGAGCTGATCTCGCCGTTGAATTGCTCGAACGCGGTCTGTGCTGATGATCGTTGTAGCCAGGTTCGGGAACTCATGCCCTGGGATCTGCAGATTTTGGCCCTATCTTTTTGATGTAGTGAAGACTAGTGACCATGAAAAATGTCATTTTTGGGCTGACACGCTTGACTTGTAGCCATGTCTAGTCCAGCTATGACTGAGCATCGGATGTGCAATGATCCGCCCTGATGAGGCGGCCTTTGAGATCTTGGCCAAGCCGGACGAGTTTTGGCATCTCGGTCATGAGTTTGGGTTCCACCATCCCAACGTGTCTGTGGCTGATGGACCGTAGAGTTTTGGGTGTGCCTCATACGCGTTACTGACAGACACTTTCCGCAAGATTTTTTGTAAAGGTTTGGGCAAAGAGTACACCCCCCATATCTTGTGCGGCCGCATGGCCCCCATGGCATCAAAGGCAGTGTTCCTGTATCAAATCTGGCAGTCAGTGCGGAGAAGGAGATCTCAGCGATGATCTGGCAACGACATCCTACAGCAGCGCGGTGGAAAGCCTGAGGAACTTCCATTGGTTTGTTGGCCCCAGGGTGGACCCACTTGAGTACCCGACATACATGGGAGATCGCGGGAGCCTGTTCAACTCCTGCCTGCACTTGGTGGTGGAAAGGGGGCTAAGGGAACCTCTCACTCTTACTTTGAGTGCGGAAAATCATAGCTTTGGGGACCCTTGGGATGTTGCAACAAATCAAGGTCTGCAAAACTGCCCGGCACCAAAGGTGACTCTGACAGCTGCTTGGCTTTCAGCTGGTAAGCCAGGGTTTTGCACTCTCAAAACTTGCCGATCTATGGACGCTGTTCGCTATTCCACTGGGATGATCTGAGGCCAACAATCAATGCGCTGAGTGCACCTTGAGACAAATATTTCAAATATTGCTTGCTTTACATGTCCGCTGTTGTTGCTTTCAAAGCCTAAGGGGCAAGAGTTGAGGAGCTGCGATCCTAGGTAACCCTGGCTACTTTTTGGGCGAGGATTTGCAGTGCAAACCTTTCACCTGCTTGATGGGTCCTGGCAGCTGGGCGCAAACTTTGAGGGTTCCATGGGTTCCATGTGCAACTGGTGCAAGGGATTGGGTCACATGCTCTAAGGCAGCGCCTGCAAGACTTGCCTCGCGCAATCTGCTAGGACCATGGGACACGGTCAAAGCAATGCATAAATGTGGACAATTATCGCGCTTATACACACTAGTAAGCAAGATGAAGGATGTTGAGCTTTGTCCGTTGAGACTTTGGTTCCGGGGCTGCTTTCATCTTCGACTGTTCATGGTCACATGGCCAAAAAACGCAGGACAGGGAGAGATCAGTGCTTGGAGTGCAACCCGGGTTTCTATCGAGACGGTGTGATTTGCAAGCCTTTTTCCTGCGAGACTGGCTCTGCAAACGGCTGTATCTCGGCCGCCAAACCTGCCTGTGGTACAGTGGCTCAGAGCTTAACAGGAGCTCGCCAGACCAAGGCAAGACTTGTCGCCCGGAAGCAGCGCGAACAGGGAACGACCAATGCTCCTTTTCTGAATTGGAGTCTCGGAACTCGGAATCTATTTATTTTGGGGCCCCTTGCTGAAATTATTTTTCGAGTATTCAGGGGATGGGATGACAAGTGCACATGTGACTGCACCATAGACAATTGCACCACTGTTTTGGCAAGTTTCTGTTGGCCATCTACTTTTGCAGCTGATTTAAGCATCCAGCATCGCTGACAACGCCAAGGTTCCGAGTGCAACCCAGGCTATGGCTTGACGGCAGCCTCTAGCTGTGAAATTTTCAGCTGCTTCACAGGAGAAGAGTGTCAAAGCAGGGTGGATTTCCAAGGGCAAACTTTGCATGCCATGGGTATAGCCATGGGCCATGACATTTAAAGTGCACCAGTTTTGAGATCGCAAATCCAAGGCACCTCTGCTTTGGAGCTGAGCTGTTGGGATCCATGGGAAGGAGATGGTGCCTCGTGCCGAAAGTGCAGAGATGTGGCACTTCGAACAGCGAAGAATCAGTGTATGGAATGCAATCGAGGACCCGCGGCGTGAGTGAAGTGGAACAATCGGTAGGCCTGGTAGTAGCAGTAGACTGTGGAAATCTTCTCTTCGTTCTCCAATGCCGTCGTGTGTAGTTGTGTGTGTGGTAGGATGGTCAATGGCCCCTTCTTCTGTCACCACCGTCACCACCATCCTCAGGATACCTGCTGACGGAGGACTTGAAGTGCAAAAAGATCTCATGCACCCTCGGCCCCGGCAGAGAGTGCAGAAAGTGCAAGGCAGCCATAGACAGCTCGGCCAAGGAGACTCAGCTGTCAAATGAACGGGGCAGGACTTAAGAAAAGGAGGGTTCCCACCTAGGTGATGAACATGTTCAGTCACTGAATCACATGTCACAATGTAGACTTTGTCCACAACAACCCTCCCACCTCATCTTGGGCGTTGTCGCGACGCCCCAGAACCAATGTGAAGAGTGCAACGCTGGCTATGAACTGACTGCTGACTTCAAGTGCAGCCCGTTCACTTGTGTCACTGGAACGGATGCAGGGTGCAAGGTGTGCCGAAGCTGGGCACTTAGATCCAACAACTGTTAATTTTTGCAGATCGCTGAGTGCTGGGTGATCTACACGTACTGGAAGATTGCGGGATTGGGGGTTGTAGAGTTGTAGACTGTGGTTGTGCTTCTCTGCATGGCGTCGATGTCTGAGGCCTGACACGAAGAACTGCCCACGAGCAATGCCGCGAGTGTATGCCCGGCTATACTCTGACGGTGGATCACAAGTGTGAACCCCTGCTCTGTGACTCAGGGTCTGGGGCGCTCTGCAAGAGATGTCTGGACCAGGAGATCTGAGTTGGATTCTGTCGTCTCCAGTGTGAAGCACTAGTGTACTCAAAGGTGGCTGCCTGCACACAACGGGTATCAATGGCTCGTGATGGTTCTCAATGTCGCCAGATAGACACAAGTTGGATATGTTGGATCCAAGGACCTGCCCTCATTGAATTGATTCGTATTTGAATCATGCCATTTCTACCGCAGTTCCTGCAGGACATGCGAACGGCTGATGACCAATGTGCGGAGTGCAACCCTGGCTACACCCTGACAGAGGATCTTACCTGCGCTGCGTTCACCTGCAGCACTGGACCCGGATCTGCTTGTAAAGCCTGCCGTTTGACGGTGAATGCCACGGCGAACGACCAATGCAGCGAAGCTGGGTCTTGGGTTTGGCGATTGTTTGGCCTGTTCCTTGGGGGGATTTCAGAGGTCACTTACATTAGATAATTAGATAACACATGATAACATCAAAAGGTGATTTTTATGGAGAATGCATACAGAACTCCGATTTAGCTAAGAAAAACCTGCAGATGATGCGCAACAACTTGCCCTTCTTATTGTTGGATTACAGGCTGTGACTTCTCTTTCGCCCATGTCTGGTCACATCAGGAATGCAACCCTGGTCATGAGCTATTGCCAGATGGCAGCTGCAAGCCGTATACGTGCAAGATCGGCAATGGCACAGAGTGCAAGGAGTGTCAGGATTTGAAGCTTCGAACAGCAGATGGTCAGTGTACCGCCTGCAACGACGGCTTCACTCTCACCGATGGAATTTGTACAGCCTCGCCCTGCGTCAAAGGTGCAGCTTGTGACTCGATCATTTCGAGGGAAGATGGATTCGGTATGATAACAGGGTGCGAATAGCCATGCGCATGTGCACGGGCAGAATCATCCGAATCTCCGACTGCTCATGCTATACAGTCCCTTTAGAAAAAAACAGCCAGGGGCCAGGGGTCATAGTCACATGCCTCCAGGCATCGTACTGGAGTCAGCTGAGCAGTGTTCAAAACCTGTTGGTCGATGATAGGGGGGTTATTATCATAACGAGTCATAACCCATGAGCTGGAAATCCCATGAAATCCCCATTAACCAAGAATGGAGCACTTGCTCATTCATCTCATTCTCTGTCTGCGACTGAGGTGAAGTATGTGGTTCAGGTGCTGAGTGCGACAAGTGCAGCAGAGGATATGAGCTCACGACATCCTTTGCGTGCAGGCCACATGCTTGCCGAACTGGAGGCCATGGCACAGTTGAACAGCGATTTGGTTTGCTGTTTATCTTCCAGTGTGCTCAGTATAATATCCTTAGTAGTCTTTGAGGATGACGGAGTTGGATGATTTTTCTTGTTGGTCTTAGAATTCTTAATGTTTCAAGCGGTTCCTTGAGTTCCTCGATGTTTTAAGTGGATCGAGGTGGATTGTCTCTTGAAACAGTAAGTGGGCACCTTCTTGAGGTTTTTTGAACCCCAGGTGGATCTTCGTGTAAGACATGCCTTCCACAGAACGCGCGAAGCCGAAGAAACCAATGTGCGAGCTGCAACCCGGGCTTCATGCTAACGGCTGACGCCAAATGTGTTCCGTTTGCCTGCAGTATTGGTGCTGGGTCGGCTTGTCACGCAGCTGCAGTAAGTTCTCGAAAAAGTGAGTCTTGGTGGAGCACCTTTTTCGGGCTAAAGAGATTGGGATAGACTCCCGATGTTCCTGCCATGTTCACATCACTCTTGCTCTGGAACTTCTTGGATTTTATGTGTAAATAGAGGTGGTTTCCAGGTAATTTATTTTGTCCCATGGTGGCTCATTGTGGCGTTTTGGATATGGGTATGGGATCAAACTCTATTAATTATACATAGTTATACCATATTTTTTGGGGAATGAACATCCATTTGCCAGCCTAAAATTGGTGTATCGCCGAGCTCATGGTGCCCGACATGGCCCAGGCAAAACGTGCAAGCCGCAAGGTGAACGCACAGCCGAAAACCAATGCGATCAGTGCAACGCCGGCCACGTGCTGAATGAGGCGAGATCAATACCTTGATTACCTTGGAATAGCTTCTGGTTAGCTGCTTCCATCCATGATATTACATCATTGAAATCATTGAATCGTTGCGCATGTCTTAATCTAGATCTATGTGATGTATTTTTGTTGCTGGGCCATGTGGATTGAGTCGTACTTTCATTGTGGTTAAATATGTTGTTTAGCTGAGTTGATCTCTGAAGGGGCTCTGCCGAACCCCAAACTGTGCAGCCACCTGACAGATCCTTATTTTCTACACCGTATCTTTATATGCATTATATAATCATTACACACACATGTATATACCTGTAATGTCTATATAATTCTCTCTCTCTCTCTACATGTATATATATATATGTATATATGTATATGTATATCTGTGCGTGGTCGTATGATCTAAACATGTATAATGAGCCTTTTTTCAAGGACCAGGTGTATTTTTGTCATACCCTATGGCCCTATGGCAGCCCTATGGAGGTTTTTTCGTTCAACCCGGCCACGGTGTTCCAGGCCTTTGCTTGCGTCCAGTTTCGCTGTAGCACGGGTCAAGGTCCTGCATCTCGGATGGGGCGGATGACTGGATGGTTTATCAGGGAACATTTTTTTTTAAAATGGATGTAGGGGTACCCCCATTTCAGGAGACCTTCAATTTGTGATGATGATGATGATGATGATGATCTTTTAACATTTATTATTTTTCCATATTTTTCCTATTAGAATTCTCAATTTTCTATTGCTAATTATTAAGACCAATGCATTTTGACATTTCCACATACTCCAGTCTGGAGCTCCTTGGGTTGCCGCCATATCTCAGTTGTGTTACAGTGTTACCCAAGGCTTGCAAGAGCTGTCGGAAGCTTCCAGATTTGACGGCAGACGATCAATGCGAAGCTTGCAATCCCGGTTATGGCCTTTCAGAGGTGGGGCTACCCCATGGCCTTCCAAAACTACCCTCTGGATCCCTCTGGATCCTCTGGTTATGACTAACATAGCCATGGTATAGATGGCCCATAGAAATAGATGGTTTACCTGGGTTTACCTATTAAAAATGGTGATTTTCCATGGCTATGTTAAATGACCAGATGGTAAATAGACAACTATAATAAACTGTGTACATTTTTGTTTCAGACAGACCAACACATAAACAATCATAAACACATAAATAATCGGTCTGCACATTTTGTACAGACCGAGAACAATGAAGGTGCTGACGATTAGACAGGCACATCATAAAAATAGAAAATCACATAGACAATAATGGATAAGCAAGTAGCTAAAGAAATGCACACAGACAAGAATATAGACATACACTGAAACCCAAACATGAAATAAAACATGCATAAATATGTATGTATGTATGTAATGTAATGTAATGTAATGTAATGTAATGTAATGTAATGTAATGTAATGTAATGTAATGTATGTATGTATGTATGTATGTATGTATATATTAATATATATATATATGCCACACACACACATATATATATACATACACATGCTATACACATATATGTACGCATATGTACATCAATGGATTAAGTTGCCCACGAATAGACCAAGCCTGAGATTTCAGAAGCTCCGACCCTGAAGGACAATCAGTGTGAGACCCTGTCGTGCGAGGAAGGAGCTGGACGCAAATGCAAGGTCTGTAAGGGACGGCTTGAAAGAACGGCCAGCGGCACGCATCCATTTGCTTTGAGAAGGCTTTGAGTTTTCTAATTGACATAATATGTATATATATTATATATTTCAATATATATATACATGATTATACACGATTTAATCGATCTCTATCTCCCTCTCTCTCTAATTTTAAATTCTTTCTTGGTGCCCTGAAGGATTTTTGGGAGAGATAGATTTGTACTTCTTCCGTGGGCATCATTGGCCTGTCAATCTTGCAAAGTCAGGACAATGTCTGGAGTGCAACCCCGGCTATGAGCTCAATTCGGACTTAAAATGCGAACCTTTGAGCTGTGAAACTGGTGATGCGGTCACCGATTGCAAGGCATGTGTTGCCCAAGAGTCTTGCTTGCAACTTAGACGGTGCTCCAACGCTTCTCAAGGTGGTCGAATTCCCAGTGTCTCTGACGGTCTTTGTTCTATCTCTGCATACTGGAAGGGTGTGCACGTCGATGTGTAGGTACTCTCCAAGCTTCGCGTGTCAAATGTATATACACTAACATATATATATATATATATTACTAATATTATCATACCTAAAGAAGTATGTGTAAATTCACACACACACACGCATATATATATATACATACATATCTGTGTGTGTGTGTGGCAGTGCCAAAAAGAACATGACCTTTGTCCCCATAGCCATCCACGAAGGAGGAGCGAAGCGTGCGCAACCATTGCTCTGAGTGCAATCCCGGAGCTGGTCCAGTGGCTGCTAAACCCCTGTTGGTTGATGATTAGTTCGGGGATTCAATCCTACCCTGGATACATTGAATCATTGGGGATGATCATAATCCACGAGCTGGAAATCCCAACACTGTTCGATTGGGAAAAAAGGGTACCGATTGGGCAATTGGGGATTGTGATTGATCCATGAATATCCAAAAACTCAACCGTCCGTGTTGAGTTTTTAGAGTAAGTTTTTAAAAACGACATGGCAGGTCTTGTGGGAGCTCTCTGTCAGCACCTCACCTGTGAAACCGGCGTTGGAGCTGCCTGCAAGACCTGTGTCCCGCAGAGTGAGCGCACGGCCTTCGATGAATGTGCAACTTGGTTGTGTTCAGATGTTTTTTTGTATTGCTGTTAGTGCTCTCACTATTGTTAGTACCATTCTCATACTTCTTCTTCTTTTTATAAGATTGTAGGTTTCGGTTGTACTTCTAGTTTACAGATTGAAAGGCTGCAAGAGTACAGTAAGAGTTAAGACTGCAGCAGAGAATCGTATGTTTTTCATTGTTTTTTCTTGTTTCTTGCTGAGGGATCCTCAAAATGGGTTTGTCTGAAAACAGGGCATCGCTCGAAAATGGTAATTTTGATTCGGAAAATGATGATCAACCAGTTGATTTGGGGATCCCCGGGCCCTCCTTGTCACCCCAGGCGAGCTGCAACCCGGGCTACACTCTGAATGGCAAGAACTGTCAAACCATTACCTGCTCCCTGGGCCCAGATGAAGCATGCCGCACCTGCCGGACGCAAGAAGCAAGGACTGCAAAAGATGAGTGTGACCTGGCAGAGTCTTCCAATTATCTGTCCATGGACCTGTTGATCTATCTTCTCTCTATCTTTTTTAATCCATCTAATCCAATCGAATCTAAATCCACATCTAAACCTACAATAATCTGAATCTTACGCTATATCTAAATCTAATCCAATCTAATCTCTCTATATACGATGTTTTTTTTGGTCTCGATCTCTTTCTTTTCAGGTGGTAGTCAAGGTATGAAGAGGTTACACGCTATGGCAGTGAAATTTCTTGTCTCCTGTGGCAGGCTGTTCAGCTGGCAGTAGTCATCGTAGTTGTTGCTTTTCGCTGCTTAAGTTTCAGCAGCTCTGACAACCGCCCAGCTTGCAACTGCCCTGCAAGGATCAGGGACGTTTAATATGTTGAATGAGAAATTGAGCAGTGACCAAACTTCCTTTTGCTTGATGATAAGATATTTTTGTGGGGCTTCTACTTGGTCGTTTTTTTCTGGATCTTAAAATCCATGGAATCCATCCTCTGCCTCCGTCTCCATCGTCTCTGAGGTGAGTCCTGCAATCCCGGCTTCTTCTTGTCCAATGCCTCGGGCACTTGGAAGTGTGAAGCCTACAGCTGCAGTGTGGCGCCTGGCACCGGCTGCGACTCGACCCAGAAAGACCTGGGAAATTTCACAGGCTGTTCTGTTCCCTTACGTTCAATTGGTTTAGTATAGTATATTATAGTTCATTGATTTTCACTGATTATTGGACACCTGAGCTGCTTTGTCAACTACAGTTGCAGGAAGCACACGTTTCGGACATTAGGAGGTGCCGTGTTTGCAGTGTTACGCGACCTTTCTACTTTCGCAAGTGCGTCGATGATGCAACACTGGCAATTTAAGACGGTGACCCCGAGGTAAGTTTTGCCAAGAGCAAAGCACCAGGACTGGCGCAGACCAGTGTGCTGCCTGCAATCCTGGCCTTTGGCTCAGTCTGCATGCAGTTCTGTTGACTGTTTGAAAGGGTCAAAATGATGTTAACCTCCATTTCTAGATGATTTTCCTATTGCAAATTCATGCAAATTCCATTATCACTGGGTGTCCACCGATGTCCAACAACCTTCTCAGCAGTTGACATCTGAGGCTATGAGCTTCTGCCAGATGGGCGCTGCAAAGCCTTCGCCTGCAGCACTGGCCTTGGGATTGGCTGCAAGGCCGCGGGGGAAGTTGAAATAGTGGACGAAGGTGGACGAAGGTGGACGAAGGTGGACGAAGGTGGACGAAGGTGGACGAAGGTGGACGAAGGTGGACGAAGGTGGACGAGCTTTCGGGGAATTCATTGCTGAAATTCAAAATCCATGGGTTACAGATGTACAATAGCTACTTGATTGAAAATCGATGGTTTGTGAAAGTGCTTGGCCATATTCATGGCTGGGACGCTGCAAGTCGTTTCCAGGAGTGTCGGTCTGCAGCCGAGCTGGCAGCAACGGACCAGTGCTCCAAGTGCAACCCAGGTGGAACAGGGATGGAATCACGGAAAAAGGGGCTGTTTGACCTGAGGAGAGGACGGTATTCAACTTTAAGGGCCTCATATGATAATTATGATAGAAAATATTGAAAATACATGAAAATATCAGGTTTGTGCATTTGCACTTGTTTGTACCTCCTGCTGTGCCACCAGGTTACTACCTTGGGGAGGACTTCAAGTGTCACAGTTGGGACTGTGAAGCCGGAGAGGGTGCCAAGTGCAAGGCTTGTTTCGTGCAGAACTTGCGCACTGCCCATCAGCAGTGCGCTTTGTGCAACGCAGGCTTCTTCCGACCCTTGGTGGAGCATGAAAACTGAGGGTTTTGTCATGTTTTGTCCATTTGGGTCCCACATGGTCCCACTATCTCCAACTACCTCTCTCTCACCATCCCCTTGGTTGCCGAAATGACTGAGGAAACCATGAAGATCTGAGCTGCAAACCATACACTTGCAAGATTGGGTCCAACGAGTCCTGTGCAATGTGCAGGGAGCAACTTGCCCCACGAATCTCCATTTTCCCATATTTTCCCCATTTTCTGGTTTTGTCTTGCGAGCTGCTAGTCGGGCCTGCTCTGTGGTACCACCCCAGTGGCTGAAGTTGCTAAGGCAAGGGGATCGGAGCAGCCACAACCAATGCGTGGCCTGCAACCCTGGCTATGAACTCACCGATGAAGCCACGTGCCGCCCCTTCGGTTGTAGCACCTCAGATGGACGAGGCCGGGCTGTAAGAGTTTGGGCATGGGAGATGACCTCCTTCCGAGTGTATGGATAAATTGGTGAACAAATGGATATATGATATACGATATATGGCTGTTTTGAAACCACATCCAGCACCCTAGTAGTTTGTCTCCTGGAGCCAGCACCTGTGTGCACATGGCTGGACAACTGCTTTTGAGCAACGGCTCAGGTTGTGCGGAGTGCAAAGCGCAGGATGATAGAACGAAGGACCCTAGGAATGCTTGGCAGATTTTTTTGTCGTACATCCGGAGCACAGTTATTCCAATTCATTGCAAAGGTCAGTGTGAAAGGCAATAGGTTTGGTTACATGTCGCTGCGTATGGCAGCCAAGGAGGGTGACTGTTCCGCTTGTAATCCTGGCCTTTTCTTGACGGAGAAATCTGGCTGCCAAGCCTACAAGTGTGAGGAGGGTCCCAAGGGTGCTTGCAAGGTGTGCCAGGGACCCAGCAACCGGACAGCACATAACCAGTGCCAAGAGTGCAACTTCGGATACGAGTTGACGGAAAGCTTGACGTGCAAGGCAGGGTGGGGCGGCGTCGGCGTCTGAAACTGAAGGTGCACATGCCCCTTGGGACGCGTGTCACGTGCTGAAACTGTTTGAAGCCCCATCAGTGGCGTCAAACTCTGTGCCAGGCCTTTGATTGCACACCTGGAGAGGGTCCAGACTGCAAGTCCTGTGACACTGACGGGAACTGCGTGGATTGCAACTTGGGCTACTTCTTGACAGATGAGAAGACCTGCCAGCCATACAAGTGCGAAGTTGGGGAGCCCCCTGCCTGCAAGACTTGCAAGGAGCCGGAAAACACTACGGCAGACAATCAATGTAAGGACTGTGCGCCAGGTCACCGGCTGAATGAGTTACAAGCTTGTGTGCCCTTCCTCTGTCAGAGAGGCCCTGGCGAACTGTGCAAGACTTGTGTCCCAACGGAGTTGCGAGAACGAGATTATGAATGCGCCTCTTGCAATTCTGGCTACCAGCTTTCTGCCAACAAGACTTGTGAGCCATTCTCCTGTGAGTTGGGCGAGGACGACTTCTGCAACACTTGTGTTGCTCAGAGAAAGCGCACGGCTGATAACCAATGCGCATCTTGCAATGAAGGCTACTTCTTGGATGACAAGCTGAAATGCAGCCCGCCTTTGCCGGATGTGAATTTTCCTCATCAATTTGTTTTGCACCATTGAGCCATCAGAGATGACATCTTACCATTTTCCATCCAGACAAATTACGACCTTCCTCCCCAAAGAACTGGAGTGTTGCAAGGGCATTCTTGAATTTCATAATTTCACCTTATTTCAACAGACTTTTCACTTTCATGGGAAGCCATGGGACCCCTATGAATGCCAAGGTCAGAAGATGACTTGCGAAGTGGGACCAGGGGATATGTGCCAGAAGTGTGGGGCAGACAACAGATGTAGCTCCTGCAATGCTGGGTATCGCCTCATGGCCAGTGGTAGCTGTGAGTCCTTCCCCTGCCAGACTGGAGATGATGATGGTTGCAGCAGCTGTGTGCGGCAAAGGGAGCGAAGTCGGGTGAACCACTGTGGCTCATGCAATGCTGGCTACCAGCTCTCAAAGCGAGGCAGTTGTGAGGCTTTCGTTTGCACTACTGGAAACGGGGACGCTTGCCGAAGTTGCCCCCCCTTGAGCAAACGGAAGATGGACAACGAGTGCAGTGCCTGCAATCCTGGTTTCCAGCTTGTGGGTGCGAAGTGCGTTCCCTTCACCTGTGCAGTGAGCATCGGTGCCTGGCCTCTCAAGTTGGTTTGTTTTTGATAATTGTTTGTGATCTTTGTAGGCCAGTGGGTCATCATTGAGGGCTAATTTTTTGATACAGTTGATGCCCACATACATTTCTCAGACGCTGGGTAGCAGATGGGCCTGAGGCGCTGGCTGCATGTCCTGCAGAGATCAGAGCGCCAGAACTGCGGATGGCCAGTGCTCAGCCTGCAACCCTGGCTTCGAGCTGACAGAAGATTTCCGGTGTCGTCCCTACACCTGCGAGACGGGGCCAGGGGACCTGTGTAAGGCCTGCCGCACGCAGAGAGGAAGAACCTCTGATGAGCAATGCCTGGAATGCAACCCAGGCAGCTGGGGGAAGGGCAGCTTTTCATGGAGATGAAGATGTCAAAGCCTACAAGTAGGTCCAAGATGATCTTTCCAAGATGATGTTTGACCGCGTAACCTCACCTCGATTTTAGCTTGGTTTCATGAAGGGTAGCTCAGTGCAGCCTATGTTGGACACGTTTTCTTGACCAGGCTACACGCTGACGGATGGCTTCAAGTGCAGTCCCTTCGCCTGTGAAACAGGCCAAGGCTCCAGCTGCAATGTGTGCCGGCCGCAGGGCGCCAGGACCTCGAACGACCAATGCGAGAAGTGCAACCCGGGATTCCGTCAGAATCTCAGAGCTGTCACAGCCCCCCACGCATGCGACAGAGATGGTAGGTTCATCCGGGTATATACTGGTGTAGGGGAACCATTGGAACCATCCCATTTCCTTTGGAGTTGTACCTTGCTCGCCTTTAGTAAGTCTATATCTATATCTATATATATATATATGAGCACACACACACACATATATATATATATATATTATAGAGTTTTACTGAACTCCTTGGGAAGGCGATGGAGAGAAAGATCTATTGTTTTACGGGGCAGAGGTCTGAAATAGCAGGAAGATCCCAACTGCACTTACAGACAGATCAGACAGACCCAATTTTCGCCCAGCTCCCCTCAGTTAGCATCAGGAATCCAAGGCCCAATGACCAGGTAAGGCCCTCGCCGAACGCGGTGCCAACCATGGCTTTAGAAAGCGGTCTCAAGTATCGCTTTAGAACGCAGAAGAAGTTCTTTTTCATCTACACAACATCTTTTACATCTTTTATATCACCATCTACATCAATTTCATCTGCATCACATACATCACTGCATCTCCTACATCTCTCCTATATCCTTTACATCATCTACATCACCTACATCATCTACATCATCTGCATCATCTACATCTACACCACACACATCGTCCACACAATCTATATCAACTTTATCTACATCACATACATCATCAGCATCATCAACATCATCTTCATCAACTTTATCAACATCATCTACATCAACTTCATCAACACAACATACATACATCACACACATCAAACTACACAAGTTCTTACACAGGAGTTGTGACACGGAGTTGTTATACATGAGTTGTTACACAGAACTTGTTCTACAGGAGTCGCTTTACAGAAGTTGTTCCACCCCATCCCACCCCACACCATCCTCCCTGCGCGTGTAAGAGTACGTTACCATCCCACCCCACCCCAACCAAAAGTTGAGGTAGGGTCGAATGTGAGCGAGCATCAGGACTCCCAATAGAAGGAATAGATGAGTAAGTGTTCTGAAGTGATGCAAATGGGCGTGTCCTGAAGTGATGTTTGGCATGGTGTTCTGAAGTGATCCTGTTGCCCATGGTCCCTGGTTAGCCCAGGTCTGTTGGAAGATGCCACGTGTGCTGCCTTCAGCTGTCGCGCGGGTCCGGGGCCCAACTGCAAGCAGTGCCGTGCGGCAGCGGACCGCACAGCACGGGACCAATGTCAGGCATGCAATGCTGGCTGCTTGACTTGACAATGGGTCAATCTGAGTCACGTCCTGGTGCCAACAAACTTCACTTGAAAGTGGGGCAACCCGGCAACCCTCAACAGGAGTGGCATTCCGGTGGTTGATGCAAAGTCTTGAGAAAACATGCTTACTCATCCACCAGGTCACCCTGTGTGGACCAGCTGAACTGTTTCACTGCAGGTTTCTTCTTGGATGACGATGCCCAATGCCGACCATACACATGCTCAGAGGGCTCAGGGGAAGCCTGCCGCAGATGTACGCCACAGCAGCTCAATCGCATGTTGCAACAGATGACAGAGGGGTAACTGTAATCATTTGGAATCTATTTTGTTTCCGGTACCTTGCCGAGTTTGAGCCTCCTTTAAGGCACTGAGAAGGTGTGTTGCTGATGTTGTTTTTCAGATCGGCAGCTGTATCTCTGCAATTATTTTCCCTCAGCTCCGTCCCAGGAGCCAACGCTCTGCGCATGGTCAGTGCAAGCGTTGCAATCCTGGCCATGAGCTGACAAGGCACAAGACTTGCCGACCGTTCTCCTGCAAGCTTGAGAGCATGAACTGTTTGGAGTGTGTAGAGCAGCCGTTGCGAAGTGGTCCCTTGGCTTACCAGGTTACCACCTCTTGCTCTAGCAAGGTATTGGCAGGAGCTGGAGCTGGAATCACCAATCACATGAAACTTCACAGTTAACAACCCTTTCCCCTAGTTTTTTTGGAAACAGTTTTGCCGTGGCTCAACCCCTCCTGGGACATTGCCGCCAAAACGTCACCATTAGCATGCTCAGCATCATCAGACTTACTCTCCACTTTGTATCTTCCGATTCCTCACGTGCCGCTCTTTCACTACACCTTCCTCCTCGTGCCTAGATTTTCAGCTGCAAATCTGAGTGGTTGTTAGTAATGTCACTTTTTGGGCCTGGGCAACCTAGGTGATAATCAATGCAGGAAATGCCAGCCTGGTTTCAAGTTGCTTGCTGGCAAGCAGCAGTGAAAAAGACATTCTCAAGGCCGACTTCAGATTCTTCGATGCATGGCAACTGTTTCTTCCTGCCAGTGAGACGAGCAGACGAAGCCAACCAAGCCATCATGAGATCATGAGATCATACTTCTAGATATTTGCTCTCTTTTGTTTGGTATGTTTGATTCCAGGTTATCAGAAGACATGAAGTGTGTGCCGTACTCCTGCGAGACTGGAGATGGGGCAGCATGCAAAATCTGCCAAGTGCAGGGACTGAGGACCAGCTGCTTCTCATTGTGTGACTTTTCCGGGGGTTGGCGAGATGCAGTTGAATGCAAGGTAAGTACATGTAAATGTTAAGCAGTGAGTGGGCCAGACATGGGCTTTTTAGATCATTTGAAATTTGATTCAATTGATATTGGGATGAGATACTGCTGGATCAGAAAGCAGCTGTTTGCCCACGGCCAGCTCAGAGTGTGCCAGGACTGGGGACGACCACTGTTCGACCTGTAACCAGGGCTTCACACTGGTCGATGGCCATTGCGAAGCCTTCACCTGTCAGTTGGGCACTGCTTCGGGTTGCAGGACCTGCAGGCCTTTGGATGAAAGAACTGCCAAGGACAGCCTGGCAGAGCTTGGGACACCATCAAATCTACCCTCTGGTAAACTAACATAGCTATTGAAAATGGCCATTTATAGTGAGTTTTCCCATAAAAAATGGTGATTTTCCATAGCTATGTTAGTCATTACCAGAGGGTATCAATGTTTGGGATTTGATGAAGGGCGGCTGAGGATCATAGGACCCGACCAAAAAAGTGCGTGGACTCGACTTCTTCAGTACTTGCTAGCTGCTAATTCTTTCGTAGATTCAGGACCAGTGCGATGAATGCAATGCTGGCTATGCTCTTAACGAGTCCGGGGCATGTGTGGAATATTCGTGTCGGACGGGCAGCGGGGAAGAATGCAAAGTCTGCAGAGAGACATCAGCACGCACTGGGAATAACCAGTGTGCGGAATGTGGCGCGGCAGCAGTCTCGCAAAGGTTTGGGTAGGAAACAGATGTATTCATATTGACCTTTTCCCACTGGTTGGTGGTTGGTGGATTTGGTGGGTTCACAGAGGGGTGCTCCCATCATGAATTGAACCAACTAAGTACATCCTATCCAATCGACCCCTTTGTTTGTCCATATTTGTACGTTACCAAACGATGCCGAGGCAATGCGGATTATGTTCTGACTCCAAGCATGCGCTGTACTGCGAAACCACAGCAGTGGCTTCCTCGGGTAAATGCCGCCTGGCTTGACTTGTTGACGGTTGAATACCCCCAAGACCGGATGGGTTACACTAAAAATGATTACAATCCGTGGTGCCCCAAGTCTAAAAGCTTGAGCCATATCAATCTACAGATCTTTTCGCCATTTTTTTGAAGCTTCCAGCCCTGAGGCCATCGTCTACACCAAGGAGGTGGTAGAGGATCTCTTTAAACAGTTGGACCTCAATGGAGATGGCAAAGTCACCTCTGATGAGTTTAGCAAAAAGGAGGTGGACACAGCCATCGCCAAGGCATCCAGAGCTGCCCATGCAGATGATAGATGACATCAGATTGAGAAATTTATCACTGGTTCATCCAGAAGTCAAATAATTTCAAACGGTTGTCTTTCAGAAATCATAGGAAAAACACATCTTAGATGATACTCTCTCTCTATATTTATTAGATGCACATCTTAGTTGCAGCGTGGTTCAGGCCTTGGCAAAGCTTGCCATGGACAAGGCCTTTGACTTTCAGGAGCTTCGAAAGCCAGGCGACACGGACCTTGTAGCCATCGACAGGGTCTTTGAAAAGTGCCGCATCTGCAAGGAGCATCAAGGAAACAGGTCATACCACCTGTACACAGCTTGAACCCGCTGAAAATGGGATGGAAGTTTACTTCAGAACAAAAAACAGAAAAAAACATGGAAGAGGATTGGAACTTGTTTTTTTTCCCCATTTTCACGAAACAAAAAGAGCAGCTCCTCTGATACTCCACCCGCATCCGTCGATCTGCGACCAATCCTAAGGCTGGATTCGGATCACGATGATTTCGTCTCACCGCCCGAGTTCAAGGACCTAGCGCTGAGAAACGAAGTGATTTGTTACATAGCTATGGAAGCCATGGCCCATTTAGTTCGATGGTTTACCTGGTGATTTTTTTTGAAAAATGGTAGTTTTCTATAGCTATGTTCAGCTACCGGAGGCCAATTGATCAAGGAATATGGGGAATTTCCACCCAGCCAGGTCTGCTCACTTGAGGCGCAGGAGGCAGCTCCTGCCGTTGGTTTTGTTGATCACCAGTGAGTCACATGGCAGGAGGGAGTTCGAAGCAAGAAGGTCAGCTCATCCCATTTGTTCGGCTCCGTGGATGAGAACCACGACGGCGCTTCGGCTGCAGTCCAGCACACATTTTATGCATATGCAAAATGCGACAGAAATTTGAGATTGAGTCATTAAGATCATTGAGATTATTGGGGTCCGCATACTTCACAGCTTGACGCTGTAACAAATATAACATCAAGATAAGAAAAGACAATCAAAATAGGAACATACCATCAAAATATCATCAAATGCCATCAACATATCATCAAATGCCATAAAAATATCATCAAATGCCATCAAAATATCATCAAATGCCATCAAAATATCATCAAATGCCATCAAAATAACATCAAATGCCATCAAAATAACATCAAATGCCATCAAAATATCATCAAATGCCATCAAAATATCATCAAATGCCATCAAAAAAACATCAAATGCCATCAAAATAACATCAAATGCCATCAAAATATCATCAAATGAGTCAAATGCCATCAAAATAATATCAAAATACCATCAACAATATCATCAACATAGATCAAATAACATGAAATTGGCATAATTTGGCACTGCACTCACACAGTCACAGTTAACTCAACCGAGGTCGAGTTAGCCGGGAGGAATTCACCAAGGCGGCTCGGGGTCCTGCCGAGCTCAGGGCCATGAGTTTGGCCTTCCGAAGGGCAGATGCAGATCATGCCCCTTGGATCCCCTTGGCACGTGGAGTATGTGGAGTCCCCAGGGGAAACCCGGGGAAACCCAGCAATTTTTGGTCTGTTTTATGGGGAAAATGGATGAAAATGGATGGGAAACTGGGAAAATGGATGGGAACATGGTGATGAAGCCATGACATTTTTGGGGCACACATGCTCTATCACACAGCCAGGATCTTTGTGGTGTTGTGCTGTCGGTTCGCTGTGTGTTTGCGCAGATTTTGCGCAGTTCAGGACTTGTTCATTTCGCAAGCGGAGTTTATCCGAGATGCCCGTGTCTTGATTGCATAGTCAGCACCTCGACTGGCGAACCGCAGCTGAATGGTTCCGGCCTGAAGGTACACACTACACCAGCTCAACGGCGGATGAATTAGTGCCATATTTCAGCCTTTTGGACGCACACTTGTCTTTGTCAAGTCGATTGTTGGGCTTTTTTTGCTTCAGCAGTTCAGACTGAAGGACGTCCACCAACTCTATCAAACACTTGTGAAAGGGCCTGCTTGAGAGATGTGGAGATCCAGATGCTGCCAAGGTAAGCTGGATTCAGACAACGATGGGCGGCTTTCTCGAGTGGAGTTTCAAGCACAAGCCGAGAGCTCGGGGCCAGGTTCTCTGGCTCAGGTGGCCGAAAGCTTCCAGAGAGGTGCCGGGCAGCAGCATCACAGTTCAGCCGAAGTTGCAGACATTGGGAAGAAGTACATTTCGGAGTCATTTTCCGCGGATTCCAATGCACTTTGGATATCCAAAGTATCCAAAATCACAGGCGGAGAGGGCCCCGCTGGAGACGCTCCAGTTCCGGGTCTCGTCAACCCCTTTGAGGCGCGGAGGTGTCATTTTGACCGGTCTGAGAATGAGGTATACAGCCAAAAACGACCATATTTGAATAGGGAACATGCTGGAAAACTATGAACAGGATAAAGCATGGAATATTTTTGGTCACTACCCTATTTCAAGGCAATATTTGATGGATCAATGGGATGTTTGCTCATCAAATATGCCAAAAAACACGTGAACTGTGAAGCCAGTCATCGCCTTGGCCCCCGTTCTGGCATCCAGGTTGGCCAGTGACAAACATTGATGACAAAGAAAGAGAAACCATAGACCGCTGTCAGCTACGCCAAGCTGAACAAAAAGGGTGTGCTGCGCGACACTGTGCCTAGGTCTATTGGACAGAGCTTCTGTCCAAAAATGGGCCATTACCACCAAGTGTTGGCGTATATAGGTCCTCCGAAAAAGATGGAACAAATTATACTAGCTTATTCTCAAAGTTGTTTACTGTTCATGCCCTTCTTGAACTTTTAGGACCACTCTCAGATCCAAAGAGCAGGGCCACTCGCCACATCTGCGTCGCGTGTTATCCGCAGCCACGCGGCTGGAACCTCCCAGCGGTGGCACCTGGCATCCAGTGATTTGGCCAGAACCATTTCGTTCAGAACCGTTGTTTCATTTTTTTATAATAAATATACACAGGAAACTATATTTCTATATATATATATATTTCTAGATTCTAGATATGCCATCAAAGTACGTACATGTAAAGTTTGCCTCAAGCCTAATTCAGATAGAAAGAAAGAAAGATAGATAGATAGATAGGTAGGTAGGTAGATAGATAGATAGGTAGATAGATAGATAGAGAGAGATAGATAGATAGATAGATAGATAGATAGGTAGGTAGATAGATAGATAGATAGATAGGTAGATAGATAGATAGATAGATAGGTAGATAGATAGATAGATAGATTAGATAGATAGATAGGTAGATAGATAGATAGATAGATAGATAGACAGACAGACAGACAGATAGATAGATAGACAGAGAGAGAGAGAGAGAGACACACACACATATATATATATACATACGTATATATATATATATCATTATATATCTATCTATATATATATGTGTGTGTGTGATGCGCAAATTTCGTTGGATCCAGGGTTGGCTGTCAAGTCCGTGGCTTTAAAACTCGAAACTTCGTCGGCATCAGCAGGAGATACAGTATATAAAGAATTGGTGCCTTTCCGGGTTACGTCAGAATCAGCCTTCAGGCATAGCATTTGCAGCTGAGGATCAGTTCTGATTTGGGAATGCCTGGAAGTGCCTTGCTGCATTTAGGAGAGAGCGGAGCATATTTTGGACAACAAGACTGCATGAATATAATGCCACTATCGTGTTTCTTCCTGCAGTCCCGAAGAATCTGGGGTTTGCAACGCCCTTTCAGGGTTGAACTGGGTCTCGGACAGCTGTCCAAGACGTTCTGATCGGATCCTAATGGTATTATGCATTTCGTCATCGTTTTCATCCAAGGACTGCCCAAAAATGAAGATGCGGAAGCTGGCCGAAGTGGCAACGAAACGAGCCCACTGATCGAGAAGCCAAGGGAAGTGCAGCTTGGCGAACAAATGCTTCAGCTGGACAGTTGCTTGGACAACTGGATGGGGCAGATAGGGCTGGCTTCTGGAATGCGCCTTTCGGGGAATCACCTCAAAGCGATGTAAGAAGACATCCATTTGGATTGAAGTTCCAGAGCCAGAGTGAGCCTTTTGCATCAGGCATGGACACATCATGACACCTATGTCATGGTCACAGTCCATGAGCCCACGGTGTGTCATCCTTCAAAGGTCCTTGCTACATCCAGTGCAGTGGCTGCGAACCTTGTCGCAGAGCTACACATGGAAGCTCTTAGCCATGGTGGCATGTACCAACCACCTCCTGAAGGTTGGATTTGGGTTGGACACCCCAGGGCATGATGTGCATGATGTGCATGATGTGCATGATGTGCATGATGTGCATGATGTGCATAAATCCAGGACATCAACAGAACAGAAACTTACTCCTGCGATCTCCTGAGCCCTTTGGGGTCCCATCTTGTCATTCTCGGAGGGAATTCTTTGGTGTCGAAGAGCTTCGTGAATTTTGCCCTTGAAAACTCGCCGGAGAAGATGCCCCCCTTGAAAACTCGCAAGTGTCCTTGTTTGCGCTCATAATTCCAGAGAGAGGGCATACTGTCAACTGATCTTAGAATGTATCGAATACCAGGGGCCGGAGAAGAATGTTTGATTTTCCCTGCAGGGCTTTGTCGCCGGAGGTGGTGATGAAGGACCCGGACATACCCTGACTAAGTGGAGGAATGGGGTGCAGGAGGCTTTCGTCTTGATCCGCCAGCATGAAACTTCGAACTGAGGTTCAGATGTTTGATTTCATCGGATTTCTAGGTTGCAACGCCCCCAGCTTTTTCATGCTTTTTCATTCGCTTCTTATTGATTCTTTTGAGGGAAGTAGAATTGTCATTTTTTTTGTCAAGGCACCACAGCTATAACTCCCATCACCATATCGACCATATGCAAAAGGTGTGATTTTTTTGTGTGTCTCTGCAGGACTGATCGGTAAACCTGCTGAGTTTCTGTTTGGCGAGTTGGGCGTGTCCGCTGGAAGACTTCAATCACTGAAGGTCGACCTGCTGGATTTACAGCATGGATCCTGGAAGTCAGGAACAACTGGGTGAGTTTTGAGCCGGATTTTTGACCCCCCTGTAACTAGAACTTCTAATATCTTCTAATATCTTCTAATATCTTCTATAGTCCATAATATTATCCAAAACTCGGATGCAATGGATCATCATGGATCATCATCAGCGTTGACATCCCACCATGGATCCTTCCAGAATCCAGCTCGCAGGCGGTGGCCATCATCCCTTTCGCACTGAAGCCGCTAGTGGCCTTGCTGAGCGATGCCTTTCCCATCGCCGACTACCACAAGCTGCCCTATGTGGCGGGAGACTCAGGGGCTGAGGATGGCTGAGGTGTTCAAAATTTTGACCCTGGTGTCCTTTCAGTAATTTCCTAGCGTCACCACTTGAATGAATCCTGGCCGATGACTGAGGTGATTTTCACCGTCCTCTCATTTGGTGCCCTGATGACATTGGGCTTGGGCCTCGCTGTGTCAGAAGCTGCCGTGGTGACAGCTCTGTTTCTGGCTTTCTTGCAGGCTGGGGGAGGCTACTTGTATAGGCTATGTCGGGAGCCTCTCTGGAACTTTATGCAAGAACCAGGGTGCAAGTTTTTTGACACGGAGAGAACGAGTTTTATTTTTTTGGGGGGTTCTATATGTGTGACTGTGAACCGCACTAAACCGAAGGTTTTCCACTTTTTACATCCGCCTGCACGTCACGCGGCCCGCGACGGCAAGAGTGACAGGTGGCCAGCATCGACGTGCTGATGGCAGCAAAGTCATCAGAGGAGGTGAAAAAACATGTCCCATGGCAGCAATTCCAGAGGAGCCTCTACCATTTGTACATGGAGGTTGCAACTGTTCTCCTACCTACCAGCGGTTTCTAGGTACAGTGTGTTAACTGTTAACTATGATTGGAATTATAACCTAGTTGCCATCAGTAGGTGCCCTTGTTGACAGAGATTCTATGAAATTCTCGAGCGTAAGACCCCCCTCGTTGCTGTCAAGGCAAAACTCGGCCCCGACTTCATGACCTACACTTGGCTGGGAATCAATGTGGGGCAGGTCTTGAGCGCATCTCGGCCAAACAACTTCAGCCATTGGCCCAGCCATTCATTGCCCCAGCCATGGCTACCTGGCCACGTCAGGTGCTCTTTCTGGGCCCAGTGGTGGCCACCCTGGGAGCGCGGGCGCCCTACTGCTGTGCAGCTCCCTTGGAGCCATGGCAGCAGATTTTTCCGGGGGAAGGGATTCGTAGCTGCTAGTGCTAGCTGCATTGATATCGTTGATATGTTAGTTGATTTTCAGTCGATATTCACATAGCCAGCTGGAGCAGCTGGAGGATCGGACGTGTACAGGTCTTGGTCGTGCTCTGGCCAGCCCTTGGCAACTTCATGGGGGAGCGCCCCACAGCGCCGCAGGGTTGGCCCATGGTCTTCCAGTAACTTGGAGGGCTCAAGGGTGCACCCAAAACAGGCTTGTTTCCCCAATTGTTTGACAAAGCCACAACTGTGAGTTTATCACCCAACATGGGCATTCCACGAAGCAACTTTTGGTTTTCAACCGAGACTTTGATGTAATTGGCCTGGATGAACATAGTCATGATGCATGGGTATGGGCCTGGGTCAAGACGGGCCAAGACGGGCTACTAAAATCGAACGGAGCACCAGTAAGAATCACCAAGAACTGCAGTCCACATCCTGACCCATACCAGTTTGGCTGGTCATTTGGGAAGTTTTTTGGAAGGCTTGCGGCTTACTTGTAAATGCAACGTCAGCGGCTGGTAATTCGGAAAGTAACGATGAGAACTTGAGTGTACCACCAAGGCAACACAAGGTGCTGTGCCGCTTGACCTTGCTGATTGGGGCCCTGGCTCTTTTCTTGGTAGTGCTGCTCTCAGCTCTTGATGTGAAGTGATCCGATTCCTTCATGGCTCGATTCAGTCATCCGCTGATGCTCCCAAGCTGCCCACGGCTGGCAATGACTTTCCTCACTTTACTTCAGCTTTTCCATGATGAGAGCCATTCAACGGCTGCTTTGGTTCCCCGGAGCCGCTGAGTATTTGTCCAAGGTCTCCACTTTTACCATGCACGACATCCAGTTGCTGAAGATCTCGGCTGGCATGGCTGCAGTCGTTCTGATGTCCTTTGCCATTTTCATCAGGTGCAGTTGGAAATGGGGCAATGACATGCAGAGGCAAGAGCTTGCGGAGGAGCAACTGTTGTTGTTCTGGAGCCTCTGGACTCGTAGCACCAGTTGCCTGCAACGGTTACAGTTAAATCCTTCACGGGTTACATGTGCTGGGTAGAACCTTTGGAGCAGAGATGACCATACCGGGTAGCCTGCCTCTTCCTAGCAGCCGACCAGAATGAATCCCCATGTTGTCGAGTCATGTCGAGTCAACAGGTGGGAGATCGCTGGCCCAGTGATCTTCTTCTTCCTTTTGGGCCTGCTGAATCTCAACATTGACGGTGCTCTCTTCTATTTCTGCCGCTCAGCGGTTGATTAGTGAAACATAGTGAAACCGTTTAACCCTTGCAGATCTTGCAGCCCAAAGGCCTGGGAAGCATTCGAAAGGCAAACACAATGGAAACGCTAAGGCACTGATGATGCAGCTGAGTTCCCTGCTGGACCACACTTCAGCCCCAAGTTCTATATCACAGGCAGGGATCTTCAAACAATTACCCCACAACATTGGGCAGGTGAGCATCATCGAACATCCAAAAATGGTTCATTTTGAATCAGAACGATTAATTTTTGAGTTTTTCTCACCCTTTCACCAACTTTTCACCCAATTTTCCCAGGCTTTGGGATCTTTCCTGACCCCCAAAACAGCCAGGCCTCGGAGGGGCCACCTTTTTGGGCATCACCGTGGGCTACGCCACGGGGCCGGCGCTCTTCCGCTCCTGGAGCTATCGGAGCATTTGCCACGTGACCATTCTGATGCGGGTGCGCGGCCCAATGGGGGTTGGAGGATGGTGGTTTACATGGGTCATTAAATGTCCCCATGGGTCACATCACCCAACCATGAATGGTATATGGTCTTTTTGATGGCTATTATAAGGTGATGTCCAATATACCCAAAATGGGACATTTACCAACCCCTGGTTTAAGTTTAAGGTCCAAGGATTATTGTTACTGTTGTTACTACTTGGTTTTGAAGTTTAAGGGCTGCCCCTGTCACCGACCCCAGCAATGATACGGTATCATTAATTAATGATTAATGTCTCACACACGCACAATTTATATTGATGTATATTGCATACATATCTCTGTGTGTGTGTTTATACTTGAAGCACCAAGGCCTTCTCTACGAAACCTTGCTTGGAAATCTTGCTTGGAACCTAAGCAAGAGGAAACCTCTCGGAGGGCTGGCGCCCTATCCTGCGTGACGTTGCTTTCTGAACCGAGTAGAAACTATAAGTCAGAATTTCAGCACCATGGCATTCTCTACGAAACCTTGCTCAGAAATCTTGCGTCGGAACCAAAGCAAGAGGGAATCCATTGGAGGGCTAAAACACCATGGCAGTGAAGGACGGACGGGCTTCCGTGCTGGCGCCCTGTCCTGCTTAACGTTATTTAAGGTTGCCTTTTGAACCGATTAGAAACTACAGGTCCAAATTTCATAGCACCCAGGGCTTCTCTACGAAACCTTGCTTGGAAATTGTTTGGGAACTGAAGCAAGAAGGAACACTTCGGAGGGTGAAGACACCACGGGAGTGAAGGACGGACGGGGTCCCGTGCTGGCGCCGTGTCCTGCTTAACGTTGCTTTCTGAACCGATTAGAAACTTCTGGGCCCAATTTTCATAGCACCCAGGTCTTAAAAACCGAAGCAAAAGGGAACCCGTTGGAAGGTTAAAACACCTTGCTGCTCTTTTTCGGCACTTGCTGCTTGTAATCTCTTCTCTAATGCTCTCCTCTTTGCTGTCGGCAGGGGTTGGCGGATATATTTTTTAGTTGGGTGATGTTGGATTCAATAATAATTATTGCCACGATGTTTGAGATGTATGATATGATCTTTAGTTGGATGACGTTGGATGTTGCCAGAACAGCGAGCAAAAACTGAAGGATGATATCAACTGGACCAACTAAATCAGTTTTGTGAGTTGGGTGATAACATGTGACAACCACCAATCAGATGCTGGTTTTCTTTTCTCTTTACGAAGAAGCAGATGGATGTTCGAGCTAAGTGCATAGAGAGTCCCCCTATTCTCTGTGCATGAAGCAAACCAAAGGGGTAAATGGGGTCATCATTAGGTAGCTTAGGGGAAGAGTTAAGGATGGAACAAAAGTCTTACTTTTTTTTTTGGATGGGAACATCCTCAATGGGCAAGTTTGCGTGATAGAACCTTCACCTGAAATCCAGGTCGTAACTCAGCTTGCCATGGTGCCGTTGCTGCGGCGCAGCGGCTTTGGTGTACCGGACAGCGTGTGGCTGCTGGCAGTGATGGGCATAGACAGCGGGCAGCTCAGGAACCGAGGGAAGATATGGAAGCAAACATAGTTGGTCTTCAACTCATTCAAAGTAACCCGGAAGATATAAGAACCATATTTACATTTACCGATTTACTATCATTTTAGTTAGTAAGGTTTTACGTTTCTATCCTTGGGGGTTGCTATACGGGACCGGTCAAAACTTCAAACACATTACAGTACAGTATATATCTTCCACATGATTGGTATCGCGGGGATTAAGATCCACAAGTTCCAGCCTTTTTGATGTGAACTACAGGGCCCTTTCTTTTTTTTAAATATAAATCCATATCAATATCCATTTGTCCAACGAAAGCCGGGGAGTCAAAAACCATTTTATGGGGATCAAACCGCTAGTGGCTGGTTAGCTGTTTCATTCTTGACCATTCAGCGATATTCAGCGCCCTGGGTCAGCAACTGTCGAGTCAATTCTCTGGGATGTGTTGAAGGTATCAAGCAGATAAGGTCATCTGGGTATAACTCAAAATTATGGGACTTCAAAATATTCATGGTTTCCGCATGACAGACCTTGGTGGTTCTATTTGCATACTATTCTTGAGCAATAGTGTATATACCCTGCCAGAAGCAAGCTGGGCCACAGGAAGCACTCGCATCATGTTGCCCACGAGGCATCGTGCAAGCCTGGAGATGGATTCCAAAGCAGGCAGTGAACGCGAACAAAACTTGACATGTTCTTGCAGATGGGATGGCCCCATCTGGGTATGGCACACAATTAGCTATTATTTTTTCTAAAATTAGGTGGTTCAGTACAACACAATCTTATTAGGTCCATTGGTGCTCTATTTTTGCGTCATGGCCATGAGTGAGAGAGAGTTGGCTTCGGACACAAAGATCGTCATGGCCACTGGCCGTCCGACTCCTGATGCGAAGGTTTTGGCAGCGCATTTAGCACCCAAAGGTGTGGAGGCTACATGCTTGGGCCTGCATGCTGGGACCTTCAACATGGCCAATATCCTGAGTTGAGCACTCAGTTGCCTCATGTGAGAGTTGCTCACTTCCACATTTGCTTACTGTAACACATCTTAACACAAGGGTCCTCTATATGGTCCTCTCAAGCGCTGGAAAGCTTGAAGTGTGGTATGAGGCTCCTATTGCGGAAGTTTCATTCTTGGCTACTTTGGAGTGTCACCCAGAGGCCCTTCAGTGATACATTCTTCTTCCCCATGCTGAAGTTCCTTGTGTGCATGTGCGCAGTGCTTTTTTTTGGGGGGGGGTCCGGGTGAGCAGCGGTTTGAAGTTGGAGCGGCACATTTCTTCTGTTGGGACGCTGCCAAAGATTCCGGGCAGATTCTTGACACATTCTGCAAGCAGATGGCATCGCTGCGAAAGCATGAGGAGCCCCACTGGAAGCTGGCAAGTTCGACAACCTCTGGAAAGTACAGCTTCTTGGCTTTTGGATTTCAGAAGTGGCACAGCTGAAGGCTGAGAGGGGTGCCAGCTGACGGGATCAATGGCATCAGTTAATCACTTGACTTGTTTTCTGGGTCTCTAAGATTAGCCCGGGATGACCCACGTAAAAACTAAGTCGTCTGCTGGGCGTCTAAGATTACAAACAGCACCGGGATGAAAGATGAGGAAAGCTCAGACTTTGTCTGAGGTGCATGTCAGCTCTTCTTCCCTTGCTCTTGCTGTTCTTAGTTCCGATGCTGGTTCCAAAGAAAGCGCAAACCGAGCCCCTCTTGGAGGACAGCTGCTGGTTTGGAGTGATGGGATCCATGGCGTCAAAATTGCAGGGATTTTGACAGCGTGATCCTCCAAAAAAATAGAAAAGTAAACCATCATCAACTTGTCATCAACCATCAAAATCGTACGAAGTCACTTTTCCATCTCGTCTAGGATTCCTATAGGCCTTGATTAGGTTTCACCAAACGTTGTGTGACTGTGGCTCCAGGAGCATGATGACTCAGCCACACACAACTCTCTCTTTGAGAGATTTACACAGAGATGACTTCCGTGCTTTCACGCCTGTTTGCGTCTTGCGTCCAGAATCTGACCAATAACACCGAAGCTGGAAGACTCTGGAAATTGTAGTATCTAATCACCGTTCAGCTGGGTGGCTGGTCTTGGTAATATGTGCTTTGACGCATCTTCTGGGCGAAAGTGTTGCGCAGACGCTTCGCAGCATAGTTATTCGAGCGAAAACGACTGACTACATGCTGGAAAGGTGAAAAGGTGGATCGTCTGGCAGACATAATAAGAAACCATCCAATCCCACACCCAAGAATAAACCCCAATAGGGGATGGCTTGTTGTTGGGTTTACAAAATTAGGGGTGTAATGTGATTGGCTGGGTATGTTGGGACCCCTGTGCCTCTTTGGTTTCATCGAATCTTGTCCTTCGTTGATCAGGTTGGTCGAGACCCGGGTTCAGGCACAAGATGACTTGCGTGCTCCTTGTGTGTTGATATGCGCCAGGGATGTGTCAAGTGGTCAAGATGTGCACCAAGACCTCATATTACATTTTATGATCTATGTGTTTCCTATGGTTTTCCTATGGTGTCCCATGAAAACCTCCATTGAATCACTATTTTTTTAGCAACATCAGTGGAAGAGCCAGTGGTTTCATTCAAGCCATTTTGAATGACCGCCTTGGGAGGTGCAGCAAAAAGCCCAAGAGTTGGCCGGGGTTTTAGGGGCCCCAGGGGGCAGCGATCTAGTGGGGGCTGATCCACCAGATCTGGTCATTGTCATGTTAAGATACGTTAAGATATGTTACCCTCTGGTAATTTAACGTAGCTATTGAAAATGATCATTTATAGTGTTTTTTCCAATTAAAAATGGTGATTTTCCATAGTTATGTTAGTTTACCAGAGGGTAAGATATGTTCAGATATGTTAACATGACTCCGCATTCTATTCTGGGGCACTCAAAATTGAAACCATACTCGGTCAAGTCTGTGTGAGCTTTCGTCGAAAGAAGCGGACAGACGACAAGTGGAAGATGAGAGGTTGCTGTTGTGGGCACGTTGTCTAGGAATATACATATCGATATGTCAGCGCAGATCTCCAGCTTGGGGTGCATCCACCCTCCATCTCTATGAAGCTCACGCTAGCAACATCAGAGCGTTCAAGTGATGCTTGGGGGCAACTGAGGCAACAACACAAGAACAGCTCAACAAGAAGTTCATCGAGCTGGCCCAGGAAAAGGAGGCCCGCCTATTGGATGAGTTTCTGACCTCACGATAGAATGAGGTCGAAGTTGGATACTCTTTCAAGATGCATAGATTTCACTTGAGATCTTGAGCGTCAGTTGATGTAGGGAGGGCTTGGGTGCTGAGAACCTCAGGGTAGCTGCCAGACCAAGATGCAGCCGCAGCCCTTTGATTTTGCAACCATGGGTGCTTGCAGCATTTCGAGACAAGCTTGAAGCATTGCATATCATGTCCGGTGGCAGCAGCATGAGAATCAGAACCAGTTTTATGCCTTGCCCAAACTCCTGTTGGTTTGGCTCAAGCATTTGTGCTGAGAATCGGGTATATTTCTCAGCTGAAAGGAGCATTGCTGCTCGAATGGCGATGCCATTGGACCAATGTGAGGCTCGACGGTTGACAGAACTTGAAGACATGCCAGGGCGGCACCTCAGACTATGATTGCCTTGTTGAGGAGTTCTGGCTTTTTGGCAGCCCAAGGAAACGAACATAAACGAACAACTGCAAAGTTGCAAGAGGCATCCTGGTCTAGCCATAGCTCTGCGGGGGTTGCTGCCCTGCCTGGCACCTAATTTTTGAAACATCCAAATGGTGCTGTGCTGGCCACCTCACTACGGGAGGCATCTCGGAGTGCGCTGGATCGTGGGGATCTTAGATCGGATAGAAAAATGATGAAAAATGGCACATTCGATTCCATGTCCCGGGAAGTATTGCGTGAAGCAGATCTAGGTCCAACGAAACTAGAGTTTTTTGATGATTTTGGATACCGAAAACTAGGCATGTGAGCTTTGATCCCTGTATCAATCATCTATCTTGCTCCCAGTGGCAATCTGTTTAGGTACCACATCAGATCGGCAGTGGTACATCCACAAGACCTTTGTGCAGGTCGATGAGGTCCGAGAGGACAGGGTAGGGCCTGGTAGGGACGATCTGCGGACATCA
>Ga0126342_10001694_pt1 | contig 32017 bp, 27 predicted proteins | sample Cyp1metagenome_FD_92528 | JGI IMG/M metagenome (GOLD analysis project Ga0126342, IMG submission 92528) | Coral microbial communities from Lord Howe Island, Old Settlement Bay, Australia - Cyphastrea 1 metagenome | ecosystem: Host-associated > Invertebrates > Cnidaria > Coral ...
CATATGTTTTTAACAGTTGGTATGACCTTGGGAATAAGGGTTCCCGTAGTGGGACCCCTTAAAGATATCAACTTCCAAAAACACAGTGGGGCCCCTTTGGCGGTGCTGGTATATATATATATACAAAGCGGGATAGCATGGGATAGCATGGTACTTGACATTACCCATTGCCTCGTTCAAGGCACCGTTGTCCCCTTGAAAAAATGTGGTCCACATGGTCCACGAATGATGGCCGTAAGGCACAAAGACAGCCGCAGGATGGCCTTCCCCTGAGCTCTTTTTCGAAGAAGTTGATGAGTCAACCCTTCCGTACGCAGTGCCTCGTAGCATTGCGAATTGCTTGGTGGGTCATGGACCAATGGTGGGTCAAATCCTTATGGTGTTTGGTTTTATCTCTCTATAGGACACCTTTGATATGGGAAATTCTTATCGTTTGCATGGGATTTTGGGAGTGCCATTGACAAACCCACAATATACTCCGCTATAGGCATACTATGCCCCCATCACCCTTGACAATTTGTCACATCAAATCTGCGGTGAACCCCTCCACCACAATCGCGATGGTAAGGAGCTTTCATACTATACCCTCACCCAATCCTTGGAAGTTTCAACCTGCTTGGAACGGGTGTGCCGCAAAGGTTCACCTCAACCCTAATCTCACCTGGTTGCTTTATTATAGTGGAAAGCATTGGAAAACTTACAAATGACATACCCTGTCAACATAATGTATATCCAAATGATTCCAAATGCCTCCAAAGCTGTGTGAAAGGATTAACCCAAAAAATGCAACATGTCATTCCTAGAAAAGGCTTCAGACGACAGACGGTTGGGGCCTTAAATTTATTTTAAAAAAAAATCATAGAGCTACACTTCCAATTAACATGAACAGGTTAATAGATTGAACTTTGGCATTGACTGTGCGAGGACTCGAAAATCATCTCGCATGTTGCTTGGTGGTGCTGACCAGATTGAGATCACTCAGTACTCGGACGTATGGCGTCAGTGGTGCATCGTTCTGACTTCGTGGTGTGCATGGCCTGCGAGCATCACTTCAATGTCAGGGTATGGCTGCCGACACCAATACCTCCACAACAGGTGGTGGCAGCGAAGGAAGACCAGGGCAGCGAGCATGGCATGCAGCGGCCGCGTCGAAGACGCCGTCTCCGAGGATAGCGTGTGGCGCGAGAAAGAGGGTGACCCCAATTTGTTTTCGGGTTAGGAATGAAGGACAGGCAAACAACATCTGAGCTAGACCCAGCAAGACCATCAGATTCGGTTTTGTATTGTCATATGATATCAATGTAAATTTCTGTGACAATCAACCTGCTGCTGCTCAAGAAATAGTGGCCACCAAGAATTACACATGGCTTGTCCAATTGACCCACAATGCAATGCCATATAAGAATTTCTTGCCCTGACAGGAATTTCAAGAAGCCCGCCTGGGCCACCGCAAATTTGCTGGTTTTGGAAAAGTTTCTTCACTTAATAATATTCAAATCATTCAAGATCCAGGAAACACATGGAAGCACATGGAAATACACGAATAGACATGACTTGTCATAGCGGCTCCAGCATTTTTTCTGGCTACGTTTTGTTTGAACCAATTCTAAAGGGAAAACCATGCCAGAAAATCCCAATGATTTATTTCACCTTTGGTTTTCTGTGGATGACTGTATCACCACTTTCAGGTATATCAAATGAGTCGCATTTTACTTTCATCAAATCTTGGAGCAGTTATATCTTCAGCCAAGTGGGGAGTTTTCCTGTCAAAAGTAATCATGTAAAATCGAATATACATCAAGTTTCCCCTCTACTTCCAATTCTGGCAGAACTACCATCGCATACCATGACCATATATTTCAATATGTCCATACGTTGTTTTTTTTTGTTCAAGCGCTGCTGTCTCCATCTTTTTTTGGAATGACCAACCAGCTAAGGTCATTCCGCCGCCCAGCGCCCATCATGTACCTCGACACTTCCTCGCCCGATGCAGTGGCTCAACTTGTCGTAGAACCATTGAACCATTGAATATCGAGTGGATGGCGTTTGTGATTCATATCGGATGTATCCTTGTATTATGTACATACATATATACATATGTATATATATAACTATCTGTATATATATATATATGTTTATACATACATATATAGTTATATATAATTATATGTTAAGTTTACTGGGAAAACATGGGCAAACTCTGTCTAACTATTTCAAGGGCGGATGGGGGGCAGGGTATCTAACATTGGCCATGGAGCGTAGGATGTGGTGAACCCAAGAAATAGATCAGAACAGACCCGCAGTAATCTTACACTGTCCGTTTGTTGTGTGGAATAAATTGGCCAAGTTATAGATAGTTATAGTGCACCTCAGCCAAATCAGTTGGTTACTTTTATCCCAAATGTGCCAAGCTGACTTTTTGAAGCACTTTGAGACAACGATAGGAAATGACTAGAAAAAGACACATAATATAAACAAATAAAACACTACTGTAGCTTGAGACAATGGTTGCCGGAATTTGCCGGGTGGAAACCCTAAGTGACGGCAAAATAACATGGTCTCCCTGGGTCCCTCATTTTGTCCCGTAAATGTTTCGAGAGAGGAATCTCGGCAATTGGCTTTCATCCACCTCTTGCCGACGGCAAGAAAGACCTGGACTGACGAAGATGGACACTAAATGCACGCGATTTGTCCAAAAAAATAACGCGACGGTGTACAGCTCCAAGCACCTTGAAAGACTATACTTGGGATTTGGGGTTGTTTTTTTTTGAGGTCAAAACACTTTCTAAGATTAGAGCACTATGGATTTATAATACGATGATATTCCGCAGCAAAGATGGGTTCGCTCCTTGACATGGGATTCTCTGGGGCTCAGCTTCCAGCGCCCAAAGGCCAACTTTGTGCAACACTTCGGCGGAACAATGTGCGCCAACCTGGAGCCTTGGATCGCCTTGGTCACTGTGGGATCCTGGAGTCATATGGTTGGCTACGTTGTTACAAAACTCATTTTGGCAAAATACATGTTTGCTTGGTATCTTACTAGTAAGTTACGCTTAGTTGTGTGCAATGGTGGGTTTTTGAGCCCACTTTGCAAATGAGAAAAACTGGGATTCTTGTGTGCCTACGAGGTTCACGGGGAGAACCTGCTTGCAACACACATGTACATGCACGTGTCAATGTCAATGCACCTTATTTATCAGTTGATTGCACATATGCCGGTACCTACACCTACACAATACACCTATACGGCTTGATACCTATAGCACCTATAACTGAACCATACTCAACATGCATACTAGTACCTGTAAATATGTTGTTATAGACAATCAGACATGCACAATACGACTACATAAAACAAAAACACGCACACACACACATATATATATACATATACATACAAAGAGCCTTATATGTACGTATAGGTAATCTTGTCACCGTTATGTGGCAGGCCAATGGGCTCATGATTAGCCGCAGATGGACACTGTACATTTGTTGACATTATATTTGAGGTCGAGGTTTGCCATACTTGTATGGTGACAATTAATCAGCAACATGAATTAAATACATGGGGAGATAAAGAAGCATTATTTTTTTGTCATTACATACATGTACATTATATACATGTTCGTACCTGTGAGTTTGTATCCGTTGGGCAATGCCTTTCCCCGTGACGGTTTCCCTGGCAATCTAGCAGCCCTTTGTTGCTCAGGAAAGCCAGAACAACGAGGGGACACACGGCTGATCATGGCTGGTAGATGAAAATAGAAGGGTGGGCAACCCCTTTTCCACAACCTTTTTAACTTTCTAGGCGAGTGATATGAAAAATGGTATAACAAACTTACCAAACTATCCCTTTCTATTTATTCAAAACGATTGGTTGGAAGGAAGGCCTGCTCATTGCAACTTCTGTCAGCTTACATTTGATGCACTATAATGTGCCATGTAGGAGAGATTGGATGTTTCTTAGGCCAAGGTGTTCTGTGGGGTTGTTAGGCCCCTCAACTTGGGTTTCACATGGCTTTACACAAAGGGCAACTAGATGGTGTAAGACCCTTATCATATGTTGGCTCCTGAAAATGGGGCACGAATGTTGCGATGTACTCAGCGAGTTGACCTCCTGGTCCTGGTTGACACTTTGATTCAACACTTTGGCAGCATGACTCTCAGGAGCAAATTTGATGTTGGGATCGTGTTTCAGACACCTTCAAGGTGATGCATCCTGTCATAGATTGGTTTATCACCTCCATTATTTGTAGATTATAGATATAATTTGCCATAAACTATGTATACGTTACATATATAATTAGTCAATCTAGTTCTGAAGCAACTTAGCAATCTAGGGTGCCCACCTTGTTGGTGTGAAGTTGCGGTCCGCATCACGATCATAAGATCAAACAATCTCATTTCAGCTTTATCACGGCCCTTGAATGCCAGCAATTTTGGGCAGCCGCACTGTGAGACAAACCCAAATCATACGGTTGGTTCTGTCATGCCATATTATATACCACAAAACATCCAATTACACCTCTACAGAATGGTTGATTTATAGCCTCCCAATTAAAAAAGCCATGGCTTGAGACATCTTGAGACTGCGATCCCCAGACAAGAAGTCCAGCTGAGGAGCAAATACAATCTGCTGGAAGTGGAATTGGTAAAGCTTGTGCTGAAGACCCTGGTTGAGGCCATGTTCCTGACCTTGGCTGAGTGAATCAGTGAATCATTTGACCAATTTATGGTGATTTTACAGTATAGGGGGTTGAGGGTTACTGTTTGGGATTTATACGATCTTATGATGTTTTATAGTGATGAAATTGCCTATCATGGAAAAATAATCGGAATATGAACAATATTAATAAACATCCAAGAATATGAGGTGTGTCTGAAAATGAGGATGCCACTCACATAGGCAGTTTATGGCAAATTAATGATGGATATGATTTGGGTATACCATGTTCAGACAAAACCATTATTTGGGTGACCAAGACAATCTGGGAAATTGTGAGACCATTGTCCAAACAAACCCCCATGGTTTGATGTTCAATGATGTTGAATGTCAATTTAATTTATGTCAGATTCTGTCAATGCTGACCCAACATCACACCCTGCCGCCTGAACCGGTTTCAAGATGTCTCAAGCAATGCATGCGTGCGACACACTGCGTGACAGTTGCGTATGGTAGTTTCCGAAGCCTTCGAGATAGCCACAACCCAAACATACCTTCCAGCCACGAGGACAAAGGTTTATAGCCCTTGGCATCCCATTGGTCGCCAGGACAATCGCAGATACATCCACGTTTCTCCATTTCCTGTAATCTATTGGGCCGAAATTTGCCCAAGAAATAATATCTGCAATCAAATTCATGTACATCTTCGGAGATACATCTAGAATGCAGAAATTCGATCTAGAAACATCTTTAATCCACTATTATATATCCATTATTGACCATCGAAAGCCCATATTTATCTATCTATATATAGATCTATAGGCCCCAAGTGGTGCCAGCCCAGCGGTCCTCCGCCATGGCACCGGCACCGGGCGGCTCACCGAGCGATGTGGTGCACACGAGCTCGGGGCATATGCTGCACGAGTCCGAGGTGGGGACGAGACCGGACGCATCGTGGCGTCGTGTGTTGGAAATGTCTTGTTACCATCTGGTAATTGTTTATCCAATTGGATGTGGGTCAAAATGGAAGACCTAGGGGACCACAGATGTTAGTCTAGTTTAGTATTAACCATCCATAATTTTGGGGTACCTAATTTTGACCCATACCCAATTAAAAAAATGTTTTGGAAAATTAACATTATGGTAACAAGAAAATCAACAAGTAATTTATAGAAAATCATTAGCTACATAGTTTGTATTAACATCAGCTACAATCTGGTAATTTAACATAAATATTGAAAATCCACCCATTTTGAACAGGTAAATCAACTATTTCTATGGCAATTTCCAAATGCTACCATGTATTTTTGTAATTGATTTACTAGGTAAATAACTTTGGAAAATCACCATTTGGGAGTTGGTTGACATGGTTAGTTGGTTGATGATGGTTAAACATGGTTAATACTGGTTAAGTATCGGTTGGTGATATTCATGATAATGGTTATATAATGATGGTGTTATGATGGTTTGATAATGGTTCCTCATGGTTGCCTTACAATGGTTAACCGTGGTTAATACTGGTTAAATGGTTGATAAAAATGGTTAATGATGTTGATAATATTGATGATAATGGGTAATACTGTTGTTATGATGATCTAAAAATTGTTAATCATTGTTAATACTGGTTACAGTAAATGATGGGAGAATACTGGTTACCATCTGGTTATTTAACATAGCCATGGAAAATCCCTTATAAATGGAGGTTTTAGTGGGAAAATCATCCATAAATGGGCCATCTATACCATGGCTATGTTAGTCATAACCAGAGGGTAACAGTTAATGTTAGTCACCCTCCTGTACTCCAACGTGGCAGTGGAGAATCCTCGAACTAATGGTGGATTTTCCCGCAAGCCATGTTTGGTTACTAGAGGGTATATCGGTATATCATAGTCATCCCTTAAAGTAAGATAACATCCCACTAACATAGTGATATTTAACTTTGGAGTCTTTTTGGACATGACTTTATAGATGTTGGAATTAACGGGGGTATCAAAACAATGATGGTGGGTATATTGTGGAGACAATCATAGTGGTGATATAGTCATTTGATATAATCTTGCTAATGAGATATGCAATGATGTTGTAATAAATGGATACATTATGTACTTGCATATTTCACAGGATATGATATAACCTGATATAACCAATAAGTTCATGAGGTATTAGTATGTAATTCAGGATCCTCAATGTTTTGTTGTGGCAAAATGATGAGAGCGGAATAGCAACAGTGAGGATTCAGATCATAGAGACAAACGGAGTTGCCCTCCCCCCACATCCAGAGGTGGGTTCTGCAGCCAGCCAAGACAGACTCGGGCAAGAAGCCGGCAACCAAACTGTCTGACTTCGATGCCATGTATGGGTGCAGCAAATACAAGTGGTGTCAGACTGGTTGCAAGGACTGCAACCCAGCGAAGACATTCAGATGGGTTTCGCACCAAGCTGATGAACCAACTCTTCACCAAGGTTGGATTTGGTACATGGTTGATGGTACCGCCGGAGCAGCCATGCCTATGTTCCGAAACTGCCTCGGACAAAGCGCTGCTGAGGGTGAGATTTACAAGGTGGAACGCGAAGTGGTCACTGGGGAGATACCCTACTGATGGCAAGATTTTTACGGAAGTATGAGGGAGGACAGACCATTGTTGCTGCGTATAGTGGGATATGTCATTGGATATTTCATGGGATATATCCACCAAGAATAAAATTTGGGAAAATTTGGGTAGGAAAGTTTCGTTGCTTCATTTCTCCAAGTTCAAACAAATCCAAACGGTTTTTGTTACAGTAAATGGTAATTGGCATTGGCATTGGTGCTATTTCTGCACCCGTTTTCTTTTGTGTTTTGTAATTGTCAAATCTAGAACATCTATCACTACATTAATCTACGGAAAATGTAAGCATTTAGAATCTAGAGCAAACATATATAGTTACATCTAAAAATCAATAATGATATTGATATCGACATATCTATATCTACGGCTATAAAAATTATTTAACTACATCTACATATCTATACATGTATTTGTGATCGATGATCGCTAGCCAACTGGGGCCCATAGTTTGGCAATGTTTTATGCGCGAAAACATTGGTGATGGACATCTGTTGTAGTCACGTTATGGGAAACCATACCACGCATGGTAAGATGGTAAGATCATGTAGCAACTTCTAGATAACTAGTTTAGAATATGTTCCTCTGATTTTGATAATGTGATACACGTTATATATATATATATATTTATTTATTCATGAATTTATATTTATTTATACACTATATATAATCATATTAACATTGACCTCGAGGTCATGAATGGCAATCCTTTTCTTGCAGGGTTTTCCGCCACCTCCCGCAGGAACTGGAGGTTTGTTGTAGCTTGGCCTTGGCTCGCGACCACGTGATCGTGTTTGTGTTTGTATTCGAGATGGAATTCTTATACAACGAAAAACGCCAAACACATGGACAGTATGTACCAACATATCCCCCCCCAAAAAAAAACAACAAAATAGTGACAATATGTTTTTTGCTATTTTTTCGGGCTGCCATAATATAATAATGCACCGTTTTGGGATACACGAACATCTAAGGTTTGATGAGTGGTGGTTTTGGCCAAGGGGAAACCAGAAAACAATTCTCTTGACACAACATCTACCCGTCAGCATGTAAATGTGCCCTTCCAATCCTTTCAAAGTCACCCAACTGGACCATGGTAGTTTCAGAGTTCTTTTTGTCCATCTCCATTTACTGTACTTCTATTTTCCGATATAAGTTGGTTTTATACTTGTGTCTACGGGATGATTACCTCTAATTACCATGTATGCGCTTGCTGCCGCTTGCTTTGCGTGTGAGGCTGGTGGAGCTCCAGAAAAAATTGCCATGGCACATGGCTTGACCATCCCATCAAAAACACCATTTATTGATGGGATGTCCCATGATGTTCCGCCATTTATAGGCTATTTTCCCATGTGTTTCCACCAATTTAACAATTTCTGGAGGGTACATGCAGGTATTTGCTTGGATTCCTTATGTGCTCAGCCCGTGGCTGCCCTCCTGTCACTGGAAAGTGACACGACCTCCAGCTGCAACTCGGTCATCGTCATGGTCGGGGTTATGGACACGGCATGACAGGGCCATGTTTGACCACTGTTTGGCCTGGAAAACCATGGCAAAAAAAGTTATAAAGCCAAGCCATTGTTTTTGTTTGGTGGTGACATAGTTGCAGGTTTTTTTTGGCGGAGTTTCCAATGTTTAAATGTTCGTACAGTAACACCATTATGTTTCGTGAAGTCTCTGTTTGGACTAAATTTTGCAACGATGTATATAAGTCTAATTATCCTACTGATTTTGGGTTGCTCAATCCAGCCAAATGCAGCCATTTCCAGACACACCAAAAATATCCTATGATTGATTGGCAATATCCCGCCCATAATTATCTGATGAGGTTTGCACTATATGCACGCAGCCTGTGCGGAGCGACTGCGTCCCAGGCCACCCAAAAAGAATCAGGGGGAAGGTGTAAAGGATTGTTGGCACAGCAAAAGCAAAGCAAGGTTGTGCCTCGGATTGTGTGTTAAGCTGGTTTTTAAGTAGGTAGACTAGGATGTATGGTGGGTATATCGAACCAGTTGATGGGGCTTCCGGCCCAGCTTACAATAAACTGGTGGGTACCACGTTGAGCGATGTCGAACTGTTGGGCCCCTCTAAAAAATCCGCAATAGGGAAATCATACATGTAATATTAAATATTATGTAATGATGAGAATATATATATATATATATATTGTGTATATATATGCATATATACACAATATATCTGTATTTAAAAAAGACGACCCCTGGTGAAATCATTTGCCACAGAGATGGTTGGAGTGAATTTGCCCCTACTGGACCTGGTTCTTGTTGATTCATATGCACTTTTTGGCCTTTTGCAACTTGTGAAACAGCTAGCCATCCCATACCTCATGTTCATCCATGTTCGTTGGCCGTCATGCTTCACCAACATCCTCATATTTGGGGAGGATCAACTGTCCAATTCTCCGGGTAAATTTTGGTTGGAGATGTTTTGTCGTCGGAGCATATATGTTGGACGCAGCTTAAATATAAATCAATATCAATGAAGAGCAGCCATTTCATCCACAAAGGTACGAGAGGCACAGTAGATCTTTCATGGAGAGCTTTTGGACGTTAAACCGTCATAATAACCATCATAGTTAAATCATCATAGTAACAATAAAAACATTCATAAAGCATCATAAACCATTATTTATATATAACATAAACACCATTTGATCCCAAAAACGATGATAGTGTTATATGGTTTTATCATTGAACAAGGGGCGTCGGTTGCTCGATGTATTGGCTAAACAAACAAGGGAACTGCAGCACCCATGGGGCCCATGGGGATTTGTTGCTTCCGTCCATTTCTGATACTGGAAGCGAATTGGGAGAATTGCAGATGGTTTACCCTCTGGTAATTTAACAGTTTGCTATTGAACATGGCCCATTTAGAGCTGATTTACCCATTAAAAATGGTGATTTTGCATACTTATGTTAGTTTACCAGAGGGTATGATGATTGATCACATTCTTTGTTTTGTTTGATTTCATCCCCTATTGGACCTACATGATACCTCCATGTTGATGTTTGGTAGGTGTTGGGTATGACATGGTATGACCTTATGTTTTTTTGTAGTCATATATGTGAGTGGTATTGTTTTTGTTTGGGTCCACACCTCAGATAGTCAAACCCACTTTATCACCCTATGATATATTTCTACTGTTTCTTCACCCCCTCATGGGTGTTGCTCTCACTGATTACACAGTGCGTGGGACGATGGAAGATTTACCACCTTGCTCTATGCATCACTGCAATTTGTTCAATAATTTGTTTGCCGTTCGTACCAAAATGGATTGTTTCTCCCCCAGGAATGGCTTGTTGATCCGTATTGTTGGTTTTTCAGAAATGGATGATCCCCATCAAAAGCCCGTTTTGTTTCTCATAGTTGCTGCAAACTACTATAGTATATACGGATACGTACAGATACATTGTTGGAAAATTGGTCATTTTACGTCTTTGTTTACCAAATTGTTTTCCCTTGTCCCTGGGGTGTTGGGAGAAACCCTGTGTTTTTTTTTAAACCAGAATTGGATACAAGGTGGTGCCCCGCCAGTTTGTTGGTTTATAAATCATGGTAACTATGGTTACTATAAACATATTATGCTATATTATATATCATATCTAACATAGTTATGATATCCTAGTTGCTATATCCTAGTTATCTATATTATAACGAACTTGGCTAACGAACTGGGCCGGCATGGGCCCTGCAGGCGCTGCCCCATTTGTCGAAGCGCCTTTGACGCCCTCTCAACGCCCATCAGCAAAGAGACCCTGCAGGCGCGAGGAAATTGTTTCGGCTGGAGGCAGGTATGATGAGCTAGATGTTTGGTGGAGAAAATGGATCAAAATGGATAAGCAGTGATGTAAGCAACAGAGATGGAGAAATGCTGGTCTAATGGGATTGAATGAATATTGAATGGGGATATGATATATATATATATAATAATATAACTAGTGATGCTAGTGCTCTAATGCACTTTGAGAAGGCGTTTTGACCCAAAAACGCCATCAAATTAGCTGTACATAATTAGGGTGAAGCCAGGTGTTTTGACCCCCAAATATTGGGGAAAGCTTGTATTTTTTTTTGTGGAGATGTAGCGGAAGTGTAACAGTTGACATGTTTGATTCAGAGCTGGAATAGTTGATGTCTTGCCAGTATGCTTTATTTGATGAAGCACCTCCCAAACGTTTCGCATGGCAGCGCGAATGTCCCAAACTTGGACATGTGGAACACATACAGCAAATCATGCTGTGATTTACCTGACCTAACAATTCCACCGCCTAGGGGTTAAACATGTCAACCAACAAATCGGGGAGACGCTGAGATAAGGAACAAATGTGGGACACGATTCCACATCTTGAGGGAAAACGAGGGAAACATTACCAACACATACAAGGACACGACTTAAGTTCGGGGAGTGTTCCTACCAGCCATACTTAGATTAGAAATATTAGAAGGGTTATCCCATGTTCTGTTACCCTTGGGTAAATTGACATAGATGTATAATGGTTTTCCTAGGAAAATCAAAAAAAACAACGGGCGTTTTTGTTTCCAGATCCTTGGTTTACCCATCCGGGTGCCAGGAGATGAATCCTTCAGATATTGTGGCTGGGCTCTGTGTCTTGGCGGTGAATTTTGCCGATTTGTCATGATTTGACCACCCCAAAACCACATACTTCGATGGACCATGGGCCATGGGGTGTCACAACGAAAATATGCCAATTTAATGTCAATATGGGTAATTTAAAAAAAAAACAGTTCATTAACCGGGTGTGCTCCCCCCAAATGGTGATGTGCTACAAACATGATAACGCACCAAAGATCAACAGCGTAGGGGTTTTGCAGAATCCAGGATTGACATGACACTTTTTCACCACGAACTACACATTATTATTTCCCATTTCAGGATCACTTACCCTGTCGAGCCAACCGAGGATCAACACGTTCGCAGTTTGACCCAATAAGGAGGTGGTCTAATTTTCATAGCATATCCGTTTTTTTGGCGCAAGCCCCGCATTGCAATCGAGTTGAAGGTTTGCTGTAAAATCTGTAAATGGGGTATCATCCCCAAAGAACAATGTCAATTGCGTGCAAAATCCCAACTTTTTATGGATAAACCATGATAAATCCTCCATTTCCTACTTTTTTGCCACTCTTTCCCTACTATTTTGATCTATGGCCAATCTATGGCCATTGATTTGTTGTACCCGTATTTCCACGATTTTCGAGGTGTCCTGTCCGGCCACCACGGCCGCGCGGGCACCGTGCCGCCGCGCGTGGCGGTGCCGTTGTTGGCCGCGCTGCTACCGCTGCGGCAGACCACAGTGCAGAAGTGGGTGGAGAAGGCCGTGGGAGATGGAATGGGATGCGCCAGTTACGTGAAGTTATTTTTTGGGGGTTTCCATAGTGGGTGATCCCCTCTATCGCTGGATGGTTTATTGAAAATGGAAAATCCATCAATGGATGAGAACTGTGGGTAGCCCTACTTTAGGAAACCTCCATTTCGATGAAGGACTATAATAATTAGTGGCTAGTAACGATCAGTATTAAACACTGTGCCAATCATTATGAGTAATCAAGATCTTAATGATTAAGAATGATCAATCATGACTGATTATATGATTGATAAATGATGACTAATAATGATTAATGATTGTTAACAATTAATAATGATTTATATATTATTATTAATAGTGATTACTTGTGACAATTGTTTTTAGTGGTTATACCATGCTATGACAATTCGAGGTTTCTTGGTTACAAGCTTTTATGACTATATGACTCTTATCTGAGAGGATAGCAGTTACTCGTATGGGTATAAAGGTTTGTACCTATGTTATAGCGGAAGGATCGGCAAGAATTTGTGTGTCTAGAGAAATCTCGAACGGATAGTTTAACATCTTGCCGCGCATGGGAATGCATTTACCTAACCAGCCATTTTTTTGGAGCAACAGTCTCCGTGATTTGCCACAATTAATATTAGCCAGCTATTTATTTATGGGACATTTTCGAAGTAATCATGAGTCGTTATTCATTGTGTATTTTCAGCAGGAAACCATGCCATCTTTTGGTGCCAAACCACTTCTCTCAGTCCAATGCAGTCGTGGCAGGGGTTCATGTGTACACAATAAAAGGATCCTGGAGAACCAAAACCCTAAGACTTCCTCAGGTCAACACAAGAACCTGATGTATTTCGGAAAAAATAAGAAAACACCGGTTTTCGATTGAAGACCTGGGGTCTTGATTTTGAACCCGTAGCTACCCCGTACCTAACCCGTACTTAACCCGTACTTAACCCGTACTAACCCGTACTAACCCATACCTAATCCGTACTTTCAGAATGGGTAAATATTCCTCGGGTTTTGTCGGAAAAGCTCGAGTATTTTTCAAACCCCAAGATTTCTGCGGGCTTTGTTTCTCACGTATGTATATATATATATAATATAATATATGTATATATATATATATATCCATCCCCCTCACCTTAGTCAAATGCCTCCATTGAAACCCTAAAATGAACAGATCCACTAAGCCAGGGTTCTAGGTGCGCAATAGAGGGATCCCTCTATGGATAAAGCATGGAGCTTTGTCGCCTGCAGGAGCTGGTGAACAGCGAGGTGCTGAACACCAAAGCCGTGGAGCAACTGCTGCGGCGGGCGGGGCTGGGGCGAGGCAACGCGAGGCGAGCCGCGCGCCGGGGTGGATGATGGGATGTTCACCCGAAATGGCGCGTGAAATCACGGCAAAGCAGGTGATTCCATGATGTTCATTAGTGATTTCCTGAGCAGGTTTCTTCAAAACCGTGATTTCACTTGCCAAAATTTGGATTTAACAACAAATATGGAAGGGTTTGTTTGACACCTTTAAATGTCAAAGATGGTGTTTGCGAAACGGGGATCAAAGCATGGCACTGCCAACCCATCAACATGGGATTGCAAGCAACAAGTGGGACCCAATTCCCAACAAGTCGCAATCAAACAGAATCAAAGCCACTGTGTTCATCAACCAAATCCTCAGACATCCATTATTGTGTGCATATTTCCGTTCATATCTATTATATTCTTCTCTACTATCGAATACACACTTCCAATCTTCCATTAGTATCCATTAATATCCATTAATATCGTATATTCATATTCATCAGCATATTCCAATAATATCTCATTCCCTAGTGCTCCCAATAAACCCTCTGAGAAGGTGATCAGGCCAAAGAAAAAACACCAAATGCAGTTTCAGAAGGTGTTTGGAGCCCTAGGGATCAATATTCATTTTAAGTTTTCCTTCACATCCATTAATATTCGAGTATATTCGAGTATATCCCTATGTTTTGTCACTTAAATCCATCAATCTCATCAATATCCATCCATCTAACCAATCTAATCCCTAACTATCTTTCATCAGTGATTAAATATACACAGATATCCATTGATGTATCATTTATGGATTCCATATCCTCAAAAGCAATCAATATCAACCATCAAAATATTCCCATTCACATCCATTATGATCTTCTATTCTATAATATCCATTAGTATCATACTATAGTGACCTCGCCGTGACCTCACCGTGACCTCACCGTGACCTCACTGGAATCATGGTTAGTAAGGGAAACAGGCCAATATAGCCTTAGTTCAGGTTAGTGAATTACTGCAATTTGCCCAGATATCCATTAATATCACCAGCTATCACCCAGTAACATATCATCAATACCATCCATAGTTTATGGTAAATGGTTGATATATCAATATCACAATTAGATATGTTATATAACTCTCTCTCTCTCTATTTATATATTTATATATACAGTAACTACATCGTTTCATGATTAGTCCATCAATCTACTGATGTATCCATGGTTTCATGATATTACTGGCTATCCATGACTATCCATCCATCTCCAGCCATCGCCAGGTCCGAAGGGACCAGCGCGTCCACGACGTACACAGCGCAGCTGCGGATCTTTCGGAGGAGCCGATGGCTGGCCTTGAAGCTGATGGGAGCAGCTTGTGACCAGCGATGTCGTTCCAAGGGTTATATATATATAACGACGGTTTATGGTGGTTCATGGTGGATAATATTAATGATGAAAGTTAAGATATCATTATTATCATTGTTTTGATGGTGTAATAATGGTTAATCATAGTTAAATCGTTGATAATGGTGTTTAATCACGTGATTAATCATTGTAAAGAGTAATGTAAACAATGTTGGTTTTAATAGGTTTGCTCAACAAAAAACATGAAGATGCTGGTTCAGCCATCAAAACATTGCGGTTTATACGGTTTATACAAAAATGTTTAACCATCCTTGAAATGATCAGATTCGCTTTGGGGAAAAACCATGGGAAAAACATCATCAACACGACAGGTGAACATGGGGGATGGAAAACCATCAAACATGGGATTTAGCCATACCCCAAAAGATTGAATTTGGGATTTCATGGGATTTCTGATGAACTTTCATGGGATAGAGTGGGACTGAGCCGTAGTTTTTGATGGGGGGGTTACCATCAAGAAATCTGGTTTAATACAGTTTAACCATGACTGAAATGGTGATACATATCTACATATAGCTTATATACAATGCCCCCAATGAGGGCACCAGAATGAAAAGACCCACTGCTTAACCATGGTTTTGTTTGGGGGTATTTAAGAGCATGGGAAGGGATTGTTGATACTTGGAGGATCTAAGTGTACTCGTTTCCTGCAGGCATTCCGGACAACAAGTCCAGTGATGTTATTTGAAAATGCCAAGGGACAATCTTAACATTAACACGCAGGATGATTTTGCATATTGAATACTACAAATAACGGTTATATATAAGGGATCATGGTTAAAGTATGACATCCATGACTACCAAATTGTATCCACTGGGAATTGATACTTTATTTGCTTACGACCATTCACAGTTACAGATGATTCAGTTCTTCCAAAACCGGACTGTCCATTGCCCTGTTTGATCTCCAGAGGGTGATCACAAGTCTTTCGAGCCCTGTTTTGGTTACATGCCACAGTTCGCTTTGTTAGCGACAATCGCTCAGGCAACAGGTGCCGACACTTGGCAGCAGTGATTTTCCATACCGGGATATCGGGATAGCACTTTTCAGACAAAGCCATACTGTATCTATTTTGATTTACCGGAAGGTGTATATATAATATTTAATGGTATATACTGTTTATACACATGGTGAGATAGATGATCATGTCATCACTGGGTATAACGAAACCGATGAAGGATAGTTTCACAACTTAATCTTTTGCCAGTTGGATAGGCTCATCATACTGGACTTTCAGGACTTCCTATAGACACTGCAAAAAGGGTCGCCATCCTGTAGCTAAGTTTCATGGAGCCCCAGGTTGCCACAAACAATTGTTAGACCTGAAGATCTTTCATGTCAATCTCTCAATGGTTGTTTTATTACTAGCCCACGCCCCCACAAATTATTATGATATGTTGAAAACAAACATCAAAAAATCAGCGTTAAAAAACATGTTCAGTGGTCATCTATATATGACTCTGATGCCATGGCCATTTTAGGCATTGCACCTGGGCTGCTGCGGAATGGCTGCGGGTGTTCTGCTGGGATGTTTCGGCGCCCTGCCCAACCTGAGGCCGAACATTTCTCTGAGTACATACATATCTATATGGAGGTTTCCTAAAATGTGGAAACCCCAAAATGGATGGTTTATAATGGAAATAATCATTAAAATGGATGACTTGGGGGTACCCCCATTTTAGGAAACCTCCATAGATCTATATTCTATATTTCAAAAATTACTGTGCTATTATCTAGATATCCTCTGGCTGCCCAAAATCTGCAATATACCACATATTACAACATGGCCTTGCTTTCTTGTTTTACGTGTAACTGCAGAGTACATTGTACATTTTTTCTTTTTTGACGGGTGTTTTTCTTTTTTGACGGGTGTGGTAGCGTGTAACAATAACTCTCTAGGGTTACAGCACAACACTAGTCCAATGTTTCGAATGTGCGCTTTTCCTTGAAATAAAGAAAGGCAGAGAGAAAAAAAAAAGACGGATCAATTGGATGGGTTTATTTGGGTAAATTTTAGCACAACCTGGTGAAATCTGGACGGAAACGGGTCGGCCAAGGTCAGTTTTTCAATGCTGGGATTTGGGGGATGGTCTCGAAACTGGCGAGAAATCTGATTTTGGAACAACAATAAGTTGCCCGGGTATGACAAGTTGCTGGTGTTATATATATATATGTATATTTATTTATATATTAATTTATATAATATATTTATTTATTTATTTGTTTATCTATTTATTTAATTATTTATCTATTTATTTATTGATTTAATATATATATCTGCACATCAGAAAAATCATTCAACATGAGAATGTACGGGTGCGTCTTTAATTTCATAATATGTATATGTATATATATAGTATTACAACTTGTTGGGGCTATTAGTCAAAATATGTCAAAATCCAACATGGGAAAGTGTATCAACCAGAAGTGATGGGCGAGGAGGACAGGAACATCCCCCTTTGCCTCCCGGTCTCCCTTTGGTCAGCCAGGCTTCGCTTCGTTCGCCACACGGATGGTCAGGGTCCAAGGGTCTCAAAGTTTGGAGTCCATGTTGAGCGCCGTTCCATTTGGGATGATGATTCCCAATGACGCTCAATTGATCAAGTTATTTCCAGGGCCCAACCAGCAGGTAGATATGTTCTTGGTTATTTATGGTTATTTCAAGCTATTTCCCAATCTTCGAGAGTGAATTATATTGAATTATCTCATGGGGCACTGGTGACGTCCTTTACCCGAGATGCCCCGCATGGAGATCTTTCATCAGATAAGGACCCTCCAAGGTCCAAGGATGTGGCTTTCCTTTGGCTCCGGTACAACCTTCTAGCAGCCTGAAATGCGTTTATATGAAAAGGATACTTATTCCAACAGTTGCTCAAAACCCTGTGTTATCCTGTGTTTGGCCCTTTCATCCCTACGTTTTCATGGTTTGAGTCTTATTTGCCCTTGTGCCTTTGTGTTATCCTTATTCGTTCTTGCTCTAACTTACTTTTAAACTTGGTACCCCATCATCATTTTCTACCAATGGGGTGGGCTGCACTACCAATGCGCTGTGCAGATTTGGCCGATTTGGACTCTTGGCAAGCCTTGTCACTTGACAGCAGGGGCACTGCTGAGAAAGCCATCCTTGGATAATTCGTTTTTTTTGAATGGGTTCTAAATTCTAAGTCATTGCTTAGGATGTTTTGGTACAATTTGGGGTCATCGGATGAAACCATCACAGTCACATGGTGGTGAAAAATCAATGTCGAAACGGTCGGCCATGAAGATACCTGCATCATGCTACACCGCGGCAGGGTCATGTAGTCCTGCATCACCATTAAATCCCATTAAATCACCATTAATCACAAAAAAAAAGTACTGTTACTGTACCATTTTCAGCAAGCAACATTTGTTGGCAGCACATGGCAGCACAACCCAGCATTAGAGTTGATGTAAGTCTGGAAGATGTGACTTGTCACAACTAGAATGGTGGGGCAGACATTGGAAACCCACTGATGACATCCTTTCACATCCGAAACTGTTTTCCCCTTATCTTGGTTCTTCAGCAAGGTAATCGGGCCAATCTCGTCCCACACAAATCAACGTTTCCCCAAGAACATGATCTACAATTGGTGATGAAATTCCATATCTATGTTTGTTTACGGAAGGGTATATCATACATTGACATACTATATAACATAACCCAAGAAATATAGGAAAACATACCTTCTCACAAAAATCACAAAAATTACAAAAATCTATTGGTTCCAGGAATCCTTGGCTGTCGTGGCTGACCATCTGACGCTGAGGCTGCTCTACGTGGTCTCCGTGGTTTTTATGGAATTGGTGGTGCTGAGCCTCCGCGATCCGAGATGGGCCACTTTTTTGTGATACGACTCTGACGACTTCATCATGGTAAACGGAAATGATATCATGGGTATATAACCATATATTACCATGGGATATCATGATATATATATAATAAATATATATAATATATATATATGGTTATATTATATATGTATAATACCCATGATATCATGATATAACCATATATAACCAACACAAAAGGCTGGCTGGTTTCAGACATGTTTCAACATGTTCAAGCCTGCGAAAGATGGATATGTTACTCTTAAACTCTTAAGTGGTTCATGTCCCAGGTCGTTTGGAGGAGGAATCGCTAAGCCTCACCAAGATCTCTGGTCAGACATCCATTCCAAAAAAGCCCCAGTGTTGGTTTAATCTTCAATGTTCTCCTTGTGGAAAAGCCCTTTTTTTCGCTGGCAAAAGCCCTACTTGTTTGGTTCATCACCGCTCTGTTTCGGTCAAACATCCATCAAGAACTTCTACTCTCCTTGATGTATTTATCATGTGTGTGCTGATGAACATCGCCTTTTGCAGTTCCAACATAAGCTGCGCTGGTCCACATCAACAAACCTTATTTGTAGGTCCAAAATATGTTTGTTCGGCCAGAACCATCAACAGAGATATATTATTTCCATATCATCACATTATTTCTTTGCCCAAAAAAACATCAACAAATATCACCCCATTTGGACATGGCTCAAAATGTCTAGAAGTTGCCTGGGGGCGACGGCCTAGGTGAAGCGTGGCCTGCGCTACGGCGCCCTGCTGGGTGCAGTGGTGGGATGGCTCAAAGCGCTGCAGGTGGTGGATCCCGACGCCCGGTGATGGGTACCCCATTTTCGGAAACCTCCGTAGAAGAAATGGTATGAAAAGATGAGGGTGGGATGATATTTTTGGTGATATCGTAAGATGTTCGTACTAAGATCATGGTATTGTAAAAAGAAACATAATCCCCCATTCAGATCCGTAGTACCTCCATATGGTGGGATGATATAGGATTGTAGTTAGTACTATCCTAATGGGTGACCATCTTGACTATTGATATTAGTCCTACAAATGCGGGTTAATGTACTAATGAATCACAGACTATACCAGATACCAGGAGGGGCAACAAAAAACAAGAACAGAGCCAATAGCTAGATGTAAACATAATGCTATAGAAGTACGAGGGTGATTTAGCGTGATGTTTGATTGAAGCAATTCTTGGTTGGTAGACGGTGGTTGTACCAGGGAGCGTTTGGGATAGTCATAGATGATAGGACCTGATAGGATGTACTCCACGCAGCCACCGACCTCCGGAGCGCTTCTAAGGATCGACATAGTTTTCGGCGCGTCTTTCAGCATCTTGTTGGCACAACAGTGGTATCAACACTACATGGGTTTCCAATGATAATTATATACTTAATATGAATTAATACATGATGATTATTCACAAATTTCAGTCCTTGGATCTCATTGACGTATGTCAAGATGACGTTGGAATGCAGTACCGATATGCAAGTATTTGCAGAATTGATCAGGGCACGGTATACAGATGCCTATGGCAATGGCAGGGTCAAAATTTCTGGCTGGGGTTTTGACACATATTATATAATATATATATACTGGTTGGTGGTTTGGATCTATTTTTATTTTCCATAATATATGGGATGTCATCCTTCGCATTGACGAACTCATATTTTTCAAGATGGTTAAAACCACCAACCAGTATATATTATGTATATGTGTATTATATTCCTGGCAGGACGGATGCAACAGCAGGACGATCCTGCACGAATTGGTGATGAAAAACTAGGTATTTAGCCATGGCTTGCAATGTTCATGCGCAGGGACGCCACTGTAAATCCTTGAAATTGGTTTATGGAAAGTGCGGGCATGTGAAACGTGGGTGTCTAAAATTTGAAAACATCAAAATCCTTGAGAACATTCTACAATCCATTGATTTTTCTCTCTCTCACATATATATATATATACATTTATATATATATATATATGTGTATATTTATATATAATTATATAAATACATGGACAAATGTGTACGCCTTGAAGTCTCATTTTCTTCAGATGTTCATGACATTTTCCCATGTTCTTTCCCTTTTGGAGTTCCTTAAAAACGGCACCGAAACTGGGCGTTGAGGATGGGTTTGTCAGGGCAAACTACCTGGCCCCGGCAGTGGCGCCTCGTGGATTCCATTACCTCGGTGGAGAAGGTGGACATTTTCGCCGTGAATCGCTGACCCAACGAACAACTCGCTGGAAACCGAGGTTTAACTAGGGTTTAAACACATGGGGACTCCAATTTTCATGGAACTTATGGGATTTTTCCCTGTTTTGTTGATGGGATTTCCGGTTGAACCATCGACAAATGGAAAGTTCACGGGACTTTATGAATGTTCTTAATGGGATTTTATCGGATTTCATGGTGGAAAGTGGTGGTTTTAGCGTCAAACTTCGGTGTCATCGCAGCATGGCGATGGGGCATCTTCGGAAAAACATATTTGAACGGGGGGTTAGCCAACAACAAGTGTATCCAGAGGTGTTTAGGAGCTGTGTCAACCAACCAAAATGGCGCTTTATTATTTGAAAGCATTTGAACCAACCAAAATTGAAACTATGCTTCGTTATTTTAAAGCATTTTAACCAAAAGTACTTCCAACCAAGAAAAAATGGTGTGAGCGCTTGAAACTGTCCAGCTCGGACAGGGTTGGAACTGTTTGGATGTCATGGTGATTTGATCCATTCAAAAATAGGAAACAAGTGGAGGAATAGGTATAATAATACGTGTAATGGTACTATGATATATATATACATATTATCTAAATACATAAAACCTGATAAAATTTACATTGTGATGCAACATTGTCATTCAGGCTGAGAGAAAGGGAGAGAGGATTTAAATCTTCAGAATGGATAGAAACCGGGGATTTCATTAAGAAAATCTACACAATCAGATGTACAAGATATAATATATATATAGAATTGATAAATGTGAGGCTTAAAGGAACATGTTCAAATGTATTCAAATGTATGAATTACATCATGGTACAAATACCCTTTGGTAAACTAACATAACTATGGAAAATCACAATTTTTGATAGGTAAATCCACTATAAATGTCCATTTTCAATAGCTATGTTAGTTTACCAGAGGGTAAATCACACTTATTCTATGGATACTATGGGATACAACCAACATCAACTAGCCAAAATCTTGATCTTGGGTCGGTGTTTAGACAACATGGCAACGACTTTGCCAACATGAGCCAACACCAACGGGAGTATCACAGCAACCATTTCATGGGCATATGTATATATACCCTCTGGTAATTTAACATAGCTATTGAAAATGGTCCATTTATAGTTGATTTCCCTATTGAATTTTGGCGACCTCACTCACTGCGAGGTCACTGGAATGATGCTTGTGTATGTGTATATATATATAATATTATGCTATGCTTCATCTATACAATGTATAGTATACAGTATAGATAGTATAGACAGTGACCCCAACAAAGATAAACCAGTAACATCCTACTCAAATAGTGATGCATTAAAAAACTCTTTTTTTGGGGGGAATACTACATATGCGTATATATATATTATTATTATATACACCACAATTATACACACATAACCACAATCTTGTTTTCCCAAACCGTCTCCGATCTCGTGCTCGGTGGTGGCCAAAGAGCCACACAGAGCGATTCATGGTGTAATTTCTGGCAGATAATGGTGAACAATGGTGGTGTAATGCGATGTTTTTTTTTTCAAATGGCTAAATGGATTATAGAATGAATTGTGATACATAGCAGTAGAATGAATTGTGATACACATTGTTCATACCCAGATGATGACCGGCAGAGTGGAACAGTTCCCTGCTGTGTGGAAAAGAAACCTTGAGCTATTTGGCCCGCCAACCTGTGAGCAGGCGATCAACAGAGGACTAAGATTGAGTAGGCTTGTTTGCTGGGATGGTTTTAAACAAGGAACTATACAAAAAAATGTGACCAAATCTTTGTTGAGAAATTGGAACTACAGTGACTACAGGAAATATTCCATTTGGCATTGCCAGTTTTGAATACAAGAGTCATTTCGCATTCAGAAAAAGGTGATTTGCCCAGGGTCCAACCATCAACTTGCGGCTGTAAGACTAACCATGTCCTGGAATTAAACCCATTTTGTAACTTTATGTAATTTTAAATCATGACATGGATGCTAAGACGGGCACAGCTTACTAGCCAAAAAACTGCCAAAGATTTGGTTGCCGACCGTGAAGCCAAACCACAGTAGATGCTCAGGGGAACCACTCTATCGGATAGTCCTGCGGCGAGGTGGGTCAAAGCTCAAGCGTGGCGTTTGTGACCAGAATATGTCTGATAATGTTTAAAGCCACCAAATCTTACGTTCTCACAACGATGGATGGTGGTTTCCATCGTGCGTTTCTCGCCAAACTTTCGCGTTTCAGCAGGAAGAAACAAACCGGGTGCGCTGATCGTCAGGCATCGCACAGCGTTTGTTGCCTCTTGAAACATGGATTTCGCAGAAACGGGGATAGACGATGATATACGATGATATACGCAAAGGACTGGTACATGAACCAGAGAAAAACCTTCTCAACTTTTGGAGTCGACTGGAGTCGACTCATACTTCGTTTGAACCATGAACCGGAACAGAAGCTGTTTGGACATCAATGGATATACATGGGTTATAATATGTTATAATATTTTATAACGTGTTATTATATTCCATAACATATATAATACACATTAAAACATGATCATTGTTGATCATGATCAACATCATCATGTCCGGGGGATACCTCTCCGTTCTTGGTGGATTTAAAAAAAAGTGATTGGATCTCCACCATACCAGCCGGGTTCCACGTGAAAACTTTTGTTTAATTAAAAAACACATGTTCAGACATGCCCAAACCATACTGTTTGTGAGATATATATCCCAGGAAAGTCCCGTTAATTCATCATATCCATCCGTATCCCATCCGTATCCCCATCATTTTTCTGGACTCTATTCCCATATTTGGTGTTGTAATCCACCAATTTCCAGATTCTTAAAACCCAAATACCTCATCTGAACCGTTGCGTCAGGCGGGTGAAGAAGACATCGGGGTGATTTCACCCTATACTGCACAGGCGAGGGAGAAGAATCGCGAGGTTTTGGATGGAGGAAATAGGGGGAGATCTCACCAAGGATCGACATATTCCAGATATTTCCAGGTTCGATGAAGCAGTTTTTCCGATGATTTCTAGGCCCTGGGTTTCCAACTGTTGGATCTGTTTGGGGGTTACTTTAAACATGGAACAACGAGGAGAAAAGTTACTAACTAGCTATTTGTTCTGGCAAGGTCGAAACCTCCATGTTCCTGGGATTGCTGAGATGAAGACTGTTCACTTTCACAATGGTGAATCGAGCAATTGGGGAATTTACGGTTATTTGTTATAGCCCTCTAGCTAATCCAAGAAAATGCCGGAAATCCCAGTTTTCAAACCTTCAGAGGAACGCAAATGGTGTTCTTCATCTGTTCTACAATATATCAATCCAGTGGGTATGTTTCAAATTGAGAACCCCAAGATCCTATGATCATCAAGACCCCCCTTAAAAGACAAATTCCATGCATTAGAATCTGGCGCATACATGCTTTTACTGTAATTTGGATACCTAAATTTGAAACCTTCTAGGCTTTTTTATTTAGGTAGTCAACCTATTTTCTCGGGCGCCCAAGTGATGGCCAGCAAAGACTCAAAAACCAGCCCAAAGCCCAGGTGAGTCAAATCAAACAAGCCCTGGAGAATCAGAAGATGAAACCACAGGAGCCTTTACATGTTGTTTTTTTTTTGGGTGGGGATTGGTAGATAACGAACATTTTGCTGATTCGTCAACCATTGGAATCCACTGCCGGAAGAATCGGTTTTGATGGGCTGAGCTATGCTGAGCTGGGCCCACTGGATTGATGTGGCAGCGGGATGTTGAGACATGTTGAGACTTACTGTGATCGGTGCGGCATTGCAGCATGTATATGAATCATTGAATGATTGAATAGTTGGCATAGACTATTAGACTATTTGACTGATGATATTCATCTAGATATACGTTCTCCAGATGGTTAGTTGACCATCCCTTTCCCAATGCTTTCTGATGACCATCCGTTTCGCCATACTTTCTGAGACAGGGTACTGTAGTAATTGACAACCTAATCATACCCCAAGTGTTCAAACTTCATCAATCTTCATCATATATCAAAACACATCTAAACCTTTGGTTGTTTCATGATGTTTCTCCACTTCGCCCAGTCGTCCAGGACCTGGATCTCCGCTTGGAGTCTACCAAAGCGCTGGAAGTGAAGACGGTGGACGGCTATCAGGGCCGAGAGAAGGAGGTGGGTTTGGATCATCGGGATTCGCCGATTCGTTTTTTTATTGAAGCTGATGCCATCCCAAAAATCTAATGATGTATAAATGTCTGTGTGGCATGGGTGTCCTTAGTACTAGAGGGTGCCCCCCTTGGGGACCAGTCTTTATTGGTACAGTAGATTATATACAATACATAGTATGCCAAACCGGCCCCTCTACTTTTTTCCTAAAGAGACAACATTGGTACACGCCGATGCCCCCCAGATGTGCTTGTTCGCTTATAAAACCATCGTTTTCTGGGATTCTGGGTGTATATATATATATATATGAATATGTGTGTGTACATTAATATGCACAATAAACATCGATAAACCATAGGCCATCGTTTTGGAGCCCCACCTTGTATCCAGAGATCAAAACAGGCTGGGAAATGGAGGTTTTGCCATGAACAGATTTCAAAAAAAAAAACGAGACTTATTCGGGATTAATGATCGATGAATATAATATACATTGGTATAATGCTTATTATCAATACATATTATAATCCACTTCTTTAATCTTATAAATGATATCTGGTTTTGATCGGGATATAGTACGATCAAACATCGAACAAGATTCAGGATGTTCCAGGGCCATGTTAAATTACCAGAGGGTAAATGGGATTATGATTATGATGATACGCTGGGCCACCTACTGTATACAGGTATACAGTCAATGGGGATAGTCTAAAGTCTGCATGACTGGTTAGTGGAACTATAAGCCATTGAATTAAATGGGACAATCCTAAGTTAGAGGATGTTAGGGGACTTATTGATAGTTTATAATCCCAGCCAGGGGACTGATGAACCAAGCTTATTTATCAGGGTTACTAACAAAAAACAAATTGAGATGATCACCCAAGTGGCGGCTAATTTTCAGCATTGAAAAAGCGGTCGCACTCATGATAAAGCGCCAAAAATCCCAAATTCCCATGATTCAATGGATTGGTTGGGGGGAACATCTTATCCGGAAACAAATGATTTTCGCATGAAATATAGGGTTTCCTGTAATTTGTCCCATCATTTTCCCCAAAGAGTCCACAAGTTCGAGACGCCGAATGCAGGTGATCATCCTCTCCTGCGTTCGCACTCAAGGCCAGGACGTGTTTAGGTTGAGGTTTGCTTGTCACTGGGTTGACTATATATATATACATATATACATCTAAGTTATATATATATATGTGCTACATATATATATATATAAATGTTAAATATAATTATAAATAAATAAATGAATAACTTAAATAAATAAATATATATATATAGAAGTGTAATTATAGGATTATATATGTAATTATATGTTTTGAGCAACTACCACATAGAATATACTTAGGATTTTTGGGGATAAGTCAAAATAGTCAAACACATCCCAAAAGATGTTGAACAATTCCATTTGATAGTTCGCGCAGCATCGATTTTTACCCTATTCTATGTGTTCATTTGAATATTAGAATATTAAATGTAGCGGTTACTTAATGTACATATATATATACACATTGATATATCAAACATATATTATATGTATATATATATATATTTGTATTTATACATATATCCTGCACCCCCAGGAGTGAGTTGTTGCATGGTTTTCCTTTTCGAGAACTCTTTGTTTACCAAAGCTTCTGGAATGATCGCGAGCCACGGGGCTGGCCGCGGAAGGCCTGGGCTTTCTGACGGACCATCGACGCTTGAATGTTGGCATCACCAGGGCAAAGTCCTTCCTGGCCACTGGGATAGAAATCTGGAGGTTTCTATGGAGGATTTCACGGTTTCACATATTTCACCTTCCCAAAAATGGCAGGTTTCATGGGGAAAGATAGGAAGAGGATGAACAAAAATAATGAACATCACAAGTGATCAGTTTCTGAAAACGAAAGATTGAACGCTTCAAGTATATAGAACCACCCAACCCTGGCTGTTTAGTCCGCATGCCCTCCGAGGGGCAGCCTGGAAGCATACGACACCCAAGTCATCGCTGATGTTTTAAATCTGATCTTCAGGACCCTGTTGCTTGCTACAAAGTGATAACCCACGACAAATGAGGTGAATCGCCAAAATCCAGTGTGGAGGGGTCCTTTTGTCTATGCTATGATATGCTATGTACATGGTACGAACCCCCAACCTGTAGAAAACACATAATGTAGCTATTGAACATGGCCATTTATAGTGAGTTTTCCCATTAAACAATGTTATTTTCCATAGTTATGTTAGTTTGATTCGGGATTCCTTTGACTGGAGCGTTGCTCCTACGCTGTGGCCCAAGGGTCGAGTTTCCTGGAGGGAGATCCCCTGCCCCAAGGTGGTGATCGCTTGTGGAGAAGTGCTACGTACGGACCCTGCCACCCGGCACCGGCACAGATCCTCGCAGGATGGGTATGGATGCATCGATATAGCTGTGCCTTGTGAAGCCGAATGAGGAGTGATCCCACTATATATATATATGTATATATATATATATATGGCAACTCCCAAGAAAGGAAAACCACACCATTCCCATTTTGGTTAGGATTTTGTTTGTCTATCTTTAGGGGCTTGCTATTAAACCTTTTCACTTGTCTTCGTTTGCAATTCGAATCTTTGTCGGCTCAGATCGCTTGCTGTATAGGTTCAAGCCCGACGGTAACTAATTCATGATGAGATTGCTGTTTTTGCTTGGCTCATTTGGTGCTGGGTGCTGCAGCGGGGAGATCCCTTCAGCAGAGTTTCAGGAGCTGGTTGCATCCAGAGGAAGTTGGCCGCCTTCTGATTGGTCCTTTCAACTATCTGGAAATCCCAAGGTTGTATTTCTTTTGTTTTCTGCTGATTTAAAGTTGAAAAACAATGAAAACGTATTTTTTTGTTGTAAACCTGTATTTGTTCGCTTTTCTTTGGATATGGACCCTTTCATCATTTAGCGATAGTTTTGGTAGGTAAGGGGCTTTCAATGTCGCTACTGAAAGTGTAGAGGGAATTTAGTCCTGATAGAAGTTGAGTTCACTAGGGTTTCCACTCAAAGTACCATCAAATCTGAAATAGAAGGGCTATAGACATTGTCTATCGAAACAATCAAGATCTACTGAATCATGACTCAGTACATCCTTTGAAATGTGAATGCATCATGCCAGTACCAACGAATGGCCCGAAGCAGAGCGAATAAAGACCCAAATCATTGGACTTCCGTCCCAGCATGGCTGCGCCATGCGACAGGTTGCCGCAGGCCACCCCCCAATCAACTGGTGAGTGCGACAATGCCAATGCCCTGCGTATCCCTGACTCAAAATATATGTAGATTGTCAAACATGTCCTACACCGAAAATGTATGAAAATGTATCAAACAGTTTATTTGTTGAAATGCTCTGCTTCGAGTGATCCCCACCGTGACAAATTATTTTGTCATAGTTTCTGGCATCTTTTCTGGAAGTATACACGGCATATAACGGTTATATTTTCTGACGAAACGCACATAGAGATGTTCTGTCCTTCTATTCTGGCATTCTATCTGGCATCTATTCTGACATCCAATCTGGCATCCTTTCTGGCATCTATTCTGACATCCTATCTGGCATCCTATCTGGCATCTGTTTATATATATAATTATATATATATTATATTTATATTATATCTTCAAGCCCTGGCCACAGCACTGCGTTCTGTTTGCTTCTTAGCTTTCACCTTTTAGCCAGAGCCTCTATAATTCACTTCAGGCTCTTAAGCCAACTTGCTTGAGTTCGATTCATTCTGCTGTTCTTTGAATGAAGCTAAAGCGGCTACCGAAATTAATAAGCTGACCTCAAATTTCGAACCGCCTATGTTTTTGAGCTTTTGGGGGCTGAAAAGCTCAAAAACATAGGCGGTTAGAAATTCTCCGCTTGACGCTGCTTCAGCTTCACAACCGCAGCTCCGTCAGTCCTAACAAGTCACAGCAGAGCCGGTCATTGCAATTGTGCCAGCAACCAGCTGTCTACTAAGCTACTATTATTGTTGTGTCTCCTGTTATTGAAGAAGCTGCAAAGCTGCTGTTAAACCATGAAACCAAATCGGCAACTATAGAATCTAGAATCTAGAACCATCAGACGCAGGTGGAAAAGGGCGCAATGAAGGTTGCAGGTCACAACCAGTTCGACGTCAATTGTCAATTTCGCAATTTCCCGACGTCAAACTACTTTGGCGCTTTTTGAAGTTGCGCAACTTACAACTTGGTTTATAAGTTGACAAAGTGAAGTTACATCATGTTACATCTATCCCAAATGAATTTCTAAAGTGGCTAAGTTTGTGCCTTCTCAGCTGCAAGTCACAGCTCAATTGTAAATAGTTAGTTCAGACTTTGGCCAGTTAGTAACTGGCCCAAAGACCACGTGGCTAAGTGTTTAGAAGTGGAGTTAGCTAAGTCCCCTAAGTCCTAAGTGGTCGTGCTTTCTCGTGGGTTGTGCAAAAAGTATCATGGGATCCGTTTTTGAAGCAGGTGCGTAGCCAAGCCTGTAAGAGTTCACATTGTGAATTGCGCAGGCATGTCCGCAGGAATTCACACGTATACATGTGCTTTGTTTGCATGCTTTATCAACAAAAAACGACCGCAAAAAAAACAAAAAAAACTGCAAAGGGTATTAGATTGTTTGCAGGGAATGCAGCGCACAGAGGTTGAACCATTGAAGATCTACCTCAGAAGCCACGCCGTTGTTTTCATGCTGCTTTTTTAGACTTCAATCCAAAACTCTTCACCACGGATAGCTCCGTTCAATTCTTTATATTTCCTATTTTTTCAAACAATGCCACCCTTTGGCGGTTGAATTTTTGGAAAAATGCACTCCGGTGGCCGTATCGGGACCGTATCGGGGCCGAAAAGGGGGCGTTTCGGGGCCAAAAAAATCAGAAACATGCGTGGCAGCGGAAAAAAAACATGTATTGCAGAGAAAAAATGCATTAATTCTCAGATGTGCAGTTTGTTGCACTTTGGATGCTGACCAGTTTTTCGATGGTGCGCCGTTTTGAATATAGTTCCGCAGTTTTTCTTTCGAACCGAACCATAATTTCGCATGAGGATGCATGATTCATGCTGTTACTGCCGCATGGTTGTTTGACGGTTGTATGCGTCCTTTCATTCCTATTCCTACCAAACAGTGCCGGCGCCAAAACCTGACATGTTCTGAGTTGGTGGATTTGTTTAATTTTGCGGGTAAGAAACGCTTGTGTTTCAGCAGCTGAATTCCCCGGATTTGTGCCACACGTGTTTTGCGTTGTGTGGTACAAGTCCTTTGTGCAGGTCCACGCTTGTACTTGAGCACCTGAATTTCCTGCCTACCTAAAACCGTGGTTTGTACAACGCCTCGCGGCTGGGCCTTTTTGGGGGTCCCTCGTGGGCATGTTCCTGGCCACGAGGATTTGCTGAATTAAGTGGTTATAAGTCCTGCTAAGCGGTTAGCTGCGAGGATTCCGCTACTTGGGAGAGGCTGGCTACTTAGGAAGTTATAAGTATAGTTATAACTTCAGTAATGAATGTTATAACCTAACTTATAAGTTCATATCTTGCTGACTTCATTCGTAAGTTCCATCATGACTTGGGGTAGCAGTGAGGGACTTATAAGTTAGTTAACTTTTCATTTTGTTGTACGATGAAATGAAGTTAGATTGAACTTAGGTAAGTTAGTTTTTTTCATTTTTTTTGATGTGTTTAAGTTGCTCATTGGTAGAATTGATGATGTGGCAATGATGTGGCAGCTTTTTGTAAGAACATGATGTTGGTTTGTTTTTTCCGTTGTTTTGGCTCAACGGTCGAGGCCAAGAATGGCACAGGCGTTGAGAAACAGCTGGTAGCTGGCCAAAAAAAATTGGCTGGCTTGAAAGCTTTGCCGGGGTTTTCCGAGCAAAAAGAAAAGCAATTCTTTCACCTGCAAGGATCCTGGCAAGATCAAGCTGACAACGGAGCAGGTGGCCAAGATCTTTTCAGTTTTTGATCAAGAGTTATGGTGGCACGTCGGTGCAATTGTGAGGGAGCGCAATGAAGACTTTTCTAGCTAGCTGTGGATGTCCGCAAACGGTCCGCGCCTATCCGCGCCTGTCCGCGCCCAAAAAGAAGGGGTCCGCTGTGTCCGCGGCCCCTTTTCCGCAGATATATAGGTGAAAGTGCAACATGTCCTTAGCCCGCGTGTCCGCGACCTGACCTCGAACGTTTGACCTTGCCTGCGGCCTTGTCACTGGACGTGTCAAGGTTGCTGAGGTTTCCACGCGCCACGCGAAGTCTGAAACTCGTGAGTTTTCCTTCCGCAATCTTTGTAGAAAGTAGAGTTTTCCTTGTGCCTCGGACTTGCCGTGCTTTCTAATATAGCTGTGTGCTATAGCCATGTCTGAGCCTGCAGAAGAAGTTGCTAAGCTGCTTTGCGTCCTATGTGGTCTGCTCTGCCCTGCTGCAGGTCATGGACGTGTCCACGGACAAAAATTCATTTGCCATACATGCGCGG